>Ga0105358_10001591_pt1 | contig 12112 bp, 6 predicted proteins | sample GOMGulsemesocosm_5_FD_83509 | JGI IMG/M metagenome (GOLD analysis project Ga0105358, IMG submission 83509) | Methane-oxidizing microbial communities from mesocosms in the Gulf of Mexico - GOM15C Gulf of Mexico | ecosystem: Environmental > Aquatic > Marine > Cold seeps | place: Gulf of Mexico...
ATTATTTCCTTTATTACTATAAGCACTATTGCATCAAGAACTTTCTTCATATCAAATTCAAAATTAAATTCTATTTCAGTAAAATATGGAGCTCAGGCAAAGTCACGTGTTGAATTATGGGATATAATGCTCCAATCATCAAAAGATAAAAAAATACTTAACAAACTTAAAAGTGTAAATGATTTCTTCAATAAAATCAGATATAAGACGGATTCAAGACATTGGAGAAAAAAAGATTATTGGGCTACTCCATTTGAATTTATGGGAACAGCGGCAGGAGATTGTGAAGATTACGCAATTGCAAAATATTTTAGCCTTAGAAAAATTGGTGTTCCAGATAAAAAACTAAGAATTACATATGTAAAGTATAAAAAAGTAAGAAGTAAGTTTGAGCAAGCACATATGGTTTTGACTTATTATCATAAACCAGGTGCTACTCCTATTGTATTAGATAATATTAATAAAAAATTAAAACTAGCAACAAAGAGAAAAGATTTAAAACCTGTATATAGTTTTAATGCAGGTGGTTTATGGCAAGCTAAAAACAAAGGTTCTGTTAGAGTTGGAACAAATAATCTAAGATCATGGAAAGATCTAATGAATAGAATTTAAAAGGAATAAAAATGTCTTTATCAAAACAACTGTATATAATAATTGCTTTTATATTTTTAATGATTTTTACAGGTAACTTTATTATCAGTGTTAAAAATACTAAAGAATACCTAGAAATAGAATCAACAACTAAAGCACAAGATACTGCAACTTCTTTAGGAATGGGATTAAAATCCTTATTAAAAGACAAACAGGATCCTGAGATAGAATCAATTATAAAAGCAATAGCAAATAGAGGTTTCTATAAAGAGATTAGATTAGTAGATGCTTATTTTACTGTAAGTGAAACACAATTAATTAGATCAAGTTCTGATTTAGATGATTCTTTATGGAAAATTTCTGATTTAAAAATAGACTCATCATTTGGAAAAATAGAAATTATTACCTCTGATAATGAAATTGAAAAAGAGTTATCTGCTTTAGAAGATGAGATAATAGATGAAAATATAGAAAATCAAATAGAAGAAGATATTTATAGTTATATACCAAGTGTAAACTACAAAAATGGTGGAAGAATTACCTTTAATTTTACGGCAACAAATGAAAATGGTTCAAAAGTTGATACCTTTGCAAACCTTACAATAACTAAAGTAATTGCAAAAGCAACAAGAGATGTTAAATTTGATTATATACCAAATTGGTTTATAAATATGATTCCAATAAATCTTGAAGAAAGAAGTAGTGAAATTAGTAATGGATGGAAAACAACTGCAATTATATACGTAAGTGCAAACCCAGGTGATGCTTATGCCAAATTATATGATCAAGTTAAAGGTGCAATAATTTATGCAATAATTGCATTTATTATATCAATGATAATTTTATTTATATTTGTTCAATATATTTTAAAACCTTTAAAAAGAATTGAAAAACTTGCCAATAATATTGCGGTAGGAAAATTCGGCACAATCAAAAAACTTCCATGGACAACAGAGATTAAACATGTTGCAATTGCTATGAATGATATGTCTACAAAAATTGAAGCAATTATTAACAAATTAAATAGAAATTTAGAGAATAGTACAAAACAACTATCTCAAGATGATTTAACTCAACTTAGTTTAAAACAAAGTTTTGAAACTGATATGAAAAATATGTTTATTCATAAATCAACTGGCTATATATTTGTTATCAAAATCTTTGATTTAGGTACTTTCGCAAAAGCTCATACAAATAAAGAAGTTAATAACTTTATAAAAGAGTTTGCTAATATTTTAAAAGAAACATCAATAGATCATAAAAAAACAACTGCATATAGATTCTTTGGTTCTGAATTTACATTAATTGGAGAAGAATTCTCTTATGAAGATGCTATAAAATATACTAAACTTTTACAAGATAATTTAGAAAAACTTACTTTCAAATTTGATAAAAAAGATATAGCACATATTGGAGCAACTCCATTTAATCCAATTGGTACAACTCCAGAGATGCTACAATCAGCAAATGAAGCTTATGAAAAAGCTACATTAATTGGTACAAATGAAGTTTATCTAAGAGATTCAAATGATTTATCTAGAGATATGGAATCATGGAGAGATTTAATTTTTGATATTATTGATAACTCAAAATTCAATGTTAAATATATTGGTAATGCAACACTATTAAATCAATCAAACGAACTAGTAATGCAAGAAGCATTTACAAGTGCAAGTGATAAAGATGGTGTAGATATTCCTATTGGTACATTTGTATCAATTGCAGAAAAATATGAAAAAGTAATTGACTTTGATAAAAAAGTAGTAAGTAAAGTAATTGAGCATATATTAATAAATAAAATCAACCATGATATTTCAATTAACTTATCACTTGAATCTATTAATAATACGTCTTTTATTGCTTGGCTTGAACGCAAAATATCACAACATAAAAATATTGCAAGCCAATTAGTATTCTCAATTACTGCATATGCTGTTGCAAAAGATATGGGTAAATTTAAATTCTTTGCAGATGAAATGCATCAATGTGGTACAAAAATTATTATAAAAAGATTTGAAAGTAAATTTATTCCTCTTGATAATATTAAAGACTTTAATCTTGATTATATTCGATTAGCAAGAGATTATACTTCTAATATTTGTAATGACTCATCAAAACAAAACTTTGTAGAATCAATACAAGAACTATCAACACTTCTAAATATTAAAGTATTTGCAGAAAATGTAAAAAATGATGATGATTTAGAAGTTGTTAAAAAGTATAACCTATATGGAGCAAGTAGATAATTTCTACTTTGCTTAAAAAAACTGCAATATTAATGCTGCGTTAATAAAGATATATTATAATCATACCTTATAAAGAAGGAAGATGATGTTTGAAAAAGTTTTAAGATTTTTTGTAGAAAATTCTCGAGTTAACTATACTCTATTTATTTTAGTTTTTGCCATTGGTATTTGGTCATATACTAAAACTCCAAAAGAAATATTTCCAAATTTTGATCTTGATATGATTTCAGTTAAAGGGTCATATAGTGGTGCTTCAGTTGATATTCTTGATAAAATGGCGGTTGTTGAGATTGAAGATAATATAAAAAATATTGATAGTGTTGATACTATGTCAACTATTATAAGTCCAGGTTCTTTTACTATTGTCTTAGAATTAAAAAAAGGTAAAAATAAATACAACGAAGCAAATAAAGTAAAAGATGCTATTTCTTTAATAAAATCCAATCTTCCTTCAGATATGGATGAACCAACAGTTAATGTTTTAGAACGTTCTAGTGCATTAATTGATATTACTCTTACTTCAGAAAAATATACAACTGATGAATTAAAACCTTTTGCAGATATCTTAAAAAGTAAAATACTTGGAGTTTCAGGAGTAAATGATGTTACTATTTTTGGAGATTCGGATAAGTATTTTGAAGTTTTAATTGATGATAAAAAAATAGATGCTTTAAATTTAAATAAGAACGATATTTTTAACTCTATTTCAACATTATCATATATTTTTCCTATTGGAAAAATAGAGGATAAAGAAAAACACTACTATATTTCTACATATAATGGTGCAAAAAATGCAGTTGATTTTGGAAATACTTTAATTCGAATTGGTACAACAAATGTATACTTAAGAGATATTGCAAAAATATCTAAGAAGTATGCAGACTCATCAACTATGTACTCTTTTAACGGTAAAAATGCATTGTCCTTAGCAATTGAACAAGCAGAAACAGCTGATGCTATTTCATTAGCAAAAAAAGTAAAAGAATTACTTCCTTCAATTAATAAAACTAATCCAGATATTCAAATTTCAATATCTGATGATAATAGTGAAAGAATAACAGATAGATTAAATATTGTTGTATCGAATATTTTATTAGGAATTATCTTAATTACAATATTAGTAATGATTCTAATTAACTTTAGAATGTCAATTATTATTGCACTTGGAATTCCTACATCTTTTGTAATTGCAGCTATTTATATGTATTTCTCTGGTTATACAATCAACATGATTTCACTTGTGGGAGTTTTAATTGCAATTGGTATTGTTGTTGATGATGCAATTGTTGTAAGTGAAAATATACAACAACATATTGAAGAAGGAATGGAACCCAAAGAAGCTGCGATTCAAGGTGCTAGTGAAATGGTTAAACCCGTAACCGTAGCGTCAATCACAACTCTATTCTCATTCTTACCTGTTTTAATGATTAGTGGCCATATGGGAGAGGTTATGAAGCTTGTTCCTATTGCACTAAGTGCATTAGTTGTGGCTTCTCTTATTGAGTCATTTATCTTTTTACCAATTCATGCAGCACATACACTAAAAAATGGTGCACAAGTTACATCTTGGACTGGTGCAAATAAAATTTATAATAACATAATCCACTTTTTTATGAATTGGAAAAAGACATTTTTACTTATATTTATAATACTAGTTCCACTTGCAACATTTACAGCAATTAAATCATCTAAATTTCAAATGTTCCCAAAGTTTGATGCAACAGATGTTAAGATAACACTAAAAGCAAATGTAAATACAACACTTGAAGAATCATTTAAAATAGTTCAAGAAATTGAACAAGATTTAATGAAAGAAGAAGATAAGTTCTTTATTAGAAGTATTGATTCTGTTGCAGGATATAGAAAAGATACAGGTAGTAATACTGAAAGATTCCCCTATTCTATGTATATGACAGTTGAACTTCAGAAACTAAAAGCCGCAAATATTTTAGATAAATATGTAACTCCTTATCTAAGTTTTTATTATGATAAGGAAGGGCGAACAAGAACTTTAAAATCAAGAGAAATTGCAAAAAAATTAAAAAAATATCTAGAAGAAAAGAATTACAAAGATAAGTATAAACTAGAGGAAATTGCAGTAGTTGAGAAAAAAGTAGGTCCAATTAAAGCAGATGTTAAAATTGGTCTTATTTCTCATGATAATAAAAAAATCATCAATGCTATTAATCTTTTAACTATAGAAATGAATAAAGTTAATGGAATAAAATCAGTATCTAACTCCTTAAAATTTGGAATAGATGAAATAAAATTAAAAGTAAATTCATATGGAGAATCACTTGGAATTACTGAATCTTTTATAGGTTCATATCTTTCTAACCTTTATTTAGAAAAGAAAAAAGCAGTATCTTTCGATGAAAAAGAGATGTTAGATATTAAAGTTTCATCTAAAAATAAAGATGACTTTCAAGCTTTTAAAAATACACAAATACCACTAAGTAATGGATCTTTTATTTCATTAAATCAAGTAGTAGAGTTTAATACAATACAAGCGTTTGAACAACTTTTAAAAGATGAAGGTGAAAAGAACTTCTATATTTTTGCAAATGTTGATCCTGACATTGTAACTTCAACTGAAGTTGTAGAGTTTTTAAAACCATCACTAGAAAAAATTAAAGAAAATGGAATAACATTAGTTTTTAAAGGTGAAGCACAAAAAAAAGAAGATTTAAAAAATGATATGTTATTAGCATCCGCTTTAGCAATTCTTTTAATAATGCTTGCTATGCTTTATTTATTTAATTCATTTAGAGAAACATTTATTGTTATGAGTATTATACCTTTCTCTGTTCTTGGAGTTCTAATAGGTCATAAAGTTATGGGACTTAACTTATCAATGCCTTCAATGATTGGAGCACTTGGACTTGCAGGAGTTGTTATAAATGATGGAATTATTATGATGACTTATCTTAAAAAGGCTAAAACATTAGATGAAATATTTATAAAAGCTACTAAAAGGTTTAGACCAATTTTTATTACAACGATAACAACATTAATAGGAATGAGTTCACTAATATTCTTCCCAACAGGTCAAGCTGTTATTTTCCAACCCATTGCTATTGCATTAGGATTTGGACTTGCATGGGGAACAATTCTAAATTTAATTTATCTACCAGTATTATATACAATTACACATAAACTCAAAAAAAATAAGCAAAGAATTTAATCTTTGCTCTAAAGAATAAATACAAAACTCTTTACAGCAGAAATACTCATAGTATATGGTTCAATATCTATCTTTCTTAATGTATATTCAACGTTTAATAATATTCCCGATAACAATAGCTCAAAAGAGAAATTTGATGGAGAGAAGATAGTCTCTTTATTTGTTTTTATATATTCTAAATTTTTTATAATATTTAAATCACTCTTATCTTTTTGAAGAAGTTCTAATTGCCAATTATTTTGCCATGTATTAAAAAGATACTTACCACTAATATTTTTTTGTGTTCTTATTTTCCATCTTAATACTTGTAAGTATTTATACAATTTTGATAACTCATATTTATTATGTTCAAGTGCAGTGAATTTATGATTATCTTCTAAACTATAAGCTTTGTATATTAGTTTATAGAGCCCTATAATTAAAAAATCATTTCTATTTTCTATATGTTCTTTTGAAAAAGCATAAAACAAATACTCATCATAAGCTTTTAACTTATTATTATCTTGTAGTATATTAATATAATTTTGATTTGTTTCAATCTGATAAACTATATCTTTAGATAATGTTTTATTAAAAGAGTTTGGATTTCGTAAATCTAACTTCTTTTTATATTTTAATAAAGAAGAAGTGATTTCGTTTTTATATTTATTAATTTCGATTGCAGAGTTAGTTTGAGCAATACTTTGAATAATATTTTTACTAAAACTACATCCATTAAGAAAGAGTAATAAGAGCAGTATAGTAAAGAGTTTTACTATTTTTATATTCAAAGTACTCTCCTTTTAAATTTTTAAACTATACTATTAAGAAATGGCTTTTAATTCATTTTCAATTTTTTCTAATTTATTTTTAGCATCTTCTAATGATTTTCTATTCTCTTGAATAACTACTTCAGGAGCATTTGCTACAAATCTTTCATTTGATAACATTCCATTTAGTTTATCAAATTCTTTTTGCGTTTTTACTTTTTGTTTAGTTAATTTATCAATGATTGGACTCATATCAATTTCGCTTGTTGGTAAATATACTTCTAAATTATCAGATACATCAGTAATTGAGTTTTCAACTTTAGCATCTACAAACTCAATACTTAAAACCTTTCCAAGTTTTTCAATGAATGGTTTTGCAACGTCTTTATCAATGCTTACATCTAATTTAATATATGCTTTTGCAATTTTTGAGTTACCCATATCAATTACAACTTTAGCACGTCTTACAGATATAATAGCTTCTTCAATAATTGCAAACATATCTTCAACTTCTTGATTCTTTGCAATATTTTTAGGGAAGTTATTAATCATTAAAGATTCACCCTCTTCTAAAGATGTTCCAGATAATTTATGATATAAATAATCTGCAATAAATGGCATAAATGGTGATATCATTTTTAATGTTTCTTTAAAAATTGCCCCAAGTTCTAATATAGAATCTTTTGAACCTTTTGAATACTCAATACCCCAGTTACAAAACTCATTCCAAACAAATTTATAAAGTATACTGGCAGCTTCGTTAAACTTGAAAGTTTCTAAATTATCTCTTAATTCATCAACAGCGGTACTAAGTCTAGATTGCATATATAAACCAAGTGATGTTTTAATTTCTATATCTTTTAAATCAGGGAAAGTATCAATATTTAATTGTAAGAAATTTGTTGCATTATAAAGTTTATTTGTAAAGTTTCTAAATTGCTCTAAGTTTTTCTCACCAAGTTTAATATCTCTACCTTGAACAGCTAAGTAAGCAAGTGTAAATCTAATAATATCAGCAGAATGTTCTTCAACCATATCTAAAGGATCAATTACATTACCTTTTGATTTAGACATCTTAGCACCTGTTTCATCTCGAACTAATGCATGCATATAAATATCTTTGAATGGTAATTTACCAGTAAAATGATCACCCATCATCATCATTCTAGCAACCCAGAAAAACATGATATCAAATCCTGTGATTAAGAGTGAATTTGGGTAGAAGTCTTTCATATCTTCTATTTCATTGTATAAATCATCCAGTTTTCCATTATTTCCCCAACCTAATGGTGACATTGCCCATAAAGCAGATGAGAACCACGTATCAAGAACATCTGGATCTTGTGTAAACTCTTTACTATTACATTTAGGACATGCTTCTGGCTCGTCAGCTTTATCAGCCCATTGATGATTACATTTTGAATCATTACATGTAAATACTGGAATTCTATGTCCCCACCATAATTGTCTAGAGATACACCAAGGTCTTAACTCATCCATCCATGCTGTATATGAGTTAATCCAATGTTGAGGATGGAAGTTATTATGAGCCTTAGTTTTATCAATTGAAGATTTAGCAATTTTCTCAGATAAGAACCATTGTTGAGAAATAAATGGCTCAACAATATTTTTACATCTGTAACAATGTCCAACTTGATGAACATGATCTTCTATTTTTATAATATGTCCAGCATTTTCTAAAGCTTTTACGATAACAGGTCTAGCTTCTAATCTTTCAAGTCCAGAGAATTCTCCACAGTAATCGTTTAAAATACCTTTTTCATCAAATACTTTAATAAATTCTAAATCGTGTCTTTTTCCTACTTCATAATCATTTTGATCATGAGCAGGAGTTACTTTAACAACACCAGTTCCAAATTCCATATCAACATGAGAATCAGTAATAACTTTTATAGTTCTATCAGTTAGTGGCAATAATACTTCTTTTCCGACAATTGAAGAATATCTAGTATCTTCAGGATGAACCATAATAGCAGTATCACCAAAGTAAGTTTCAGGTCTAGTAGTAGCAACTTCTAATTCCCCTGAACCATCAGCAAATTTATAAACCATAGTATAAAACTTACCGTTTACTTCTTCGTGTTCAACTTCAATATCTGATAATGCACCATCATGAGTACACCAGTTAACCATATAATTATTTTGAGTGATTTTACCTTCATTGAATAAAGATACAAAAGCTTCTTTCACTGCTTCCTTTAAGCCTTCATCCATTGTAAATCTCTCACGTTTCCATGCTGGAGTAACTCCAAGTTTTCGCATTTGATGAACAATATTACCACCTGAAGTTTCTTTTTGAAGCCAAGCTCTTTCTAAAAAGCCTTCCCGTCCAAGTTCTTCTTTTGTAGTTCCCTCAGCTAAAAGTTGTTTTTCAACAACATTTTGAGTAGCAATCCCTGCGTGATCAGTTCCTGGTTGCCAAAGAGTTTTAAACCCATCCATTCTTTTATATCTCGTAATAATATCTTGTAAAGTAAATGTTAAAGCATGCCCAATATGTAAAGATCCTGTTACATTTGGAGGTGGCATCATAATAGAAAAAGTTTTTGCTTTTCCATATTCATCTAATTCTTGAATTGATTTATTTCCCTCAATTTCAAAATAACCTCTGTCTTCCCAGATTTTATAGTAATTATCTTCTACTTTTGATGGTTCATATTTTTCGCTCATTAAAAATCCTATATCTCTTTATTATTCGCGATTATATCTAAATAATATTTAATATACAAAGACAAGTAATTATATAAAGGAAATTAAAAATGAAAAAAAACTTTATAGATAAAAACAAGAAAAATATTATTATTTTAATTGCTTTTTTATTCTGTTTGCCTCAATGAAAATAATATTAAATATTCTAAATTTACAAGAAACACTAAGAAGCGAAACAACGATCTATTTGTAAAATTTATAGTTAATAAATTACAGAATACACATAGAACAAATCAAATAATTATGTATAGAAATGAAGCATACTATTTATCTAAAACTCCCATTTACAAAACTGATTATGAAAATAGCGCTAACGGTTATTTATATGTAGGTACAAAAATTGATGATGGAACAATTGAAGACTTAAGAAAAGGCTTTCTCAGTATTAAGTTTATTTCAAACCCAGAAATAACTCTTCAAGAGAATAAATCAAATCATACAGAAGCTATTACATTAAGAAATGAAAATATTATATGATGTTAAAAAATTTACATTAATAATATTTCTATGCCTAATAGTAATAACTATTTTTACATTATTATATATTATGAATAAATATCAAAAAGAATTAAAAGAACAATATGAATCAACAGATCAAGTAGTTGAAGATAGAACTCATGAAATCAAAATTGTAATGGAAGAACTTGAAAAAGTAAATAAAAACTTATATAAGATTGCTCATACAGATTTTCTAACAAAAACTATGAACAGAAGAAATTTCTTTATTCATGCACAAAATAATTTTGCAATTGCACAAAAAAATGATCAATCACTATGTGTTGTTATGATAGATATTGACAACTTCAAAAAGTTTAATGATAAATATGGTCACAATATTGGAGATAAAATATTAATACTTTTTGCTCAAAAGATCAAGAAAAATATTACAGAAAAAACTATTTTTGGAAGACTTGGGGGAGAAGAATTTGCTTTAGTAATTAGTAATACAAAACTAGAAGATGCTATTACAAAAGCAGAAAGATTAAAAAGAAAAATTGAAGAAATTGAGTTAATTGTTGATGGTCATATTTTAAAAATTACTGCAAGTTTTGGGGTTAGTGATAATAAAAACTGTTCAAATATTGATGAAATGTTACAAAAAGCTGATAAATTATTATATACAGCAAAAGAATCAGGTAGAAACCTTGTAAGAAGTAGATTAAATTTATGTTAATACATAAATTTAAATAGACGTCTTTTCATCCTCTTTAACAAGTCCTGCCTCTCTTAGAAAAGGAGATGCAACAAAAGCCATTTTTTTAATCCTATCAAACTTTGCATATGAAAGATAAAGTATGTCTTTTGCTCTTGTAACTGCAACATAGAATAAACGTCTTTCTTCTTCCAAACTACCACCTTTACTCATAAGCTTTCTATTTGGGAAACGACCATCCATTAAATCAATTACGTATACTTCTTTAAACTCTAAGCCCTTACTTGCATGAACAGATAATAAATTTACTCCATCGCCCTCACTCATTTCAGAACCACCTAAAATCATTGAATTAATAAATTTTGATAACTCTTTGAAATTTCTAGATAAGTTTTTCAAAATCATACATTTACGATTTATTTTTGCTAAAGATTTTGTTTTTTGCATTAGGTTTACAGTTCCGTCTTTTGCTGTTGCTCTTTTAGTTGATAAGAAATCTTTTAATCTTGAATACATCATTGAAGAGCTAATACTAGATACTAAAGATTCCGGATTTTTAGTTCTTCTTAAATGTTTCATAAGTAAATAAAAGTCATAAATATATTTACCACTATCAACACTTAACTTTGGATGTTTTAAAAGTGGGTTTGATAAAAAAGCTTCTTCAAAACCACAATCTTTAAACTTTGAAATAGAACCTAATTCTAAAAAATCATCAAATAAACCTAATTGCCTATTTTTAACTTTTTTAGTATCGTAAGGGTTATTAATATCTGGATTGGGATGGAATAACCCTCTTAAAATATCTCCATCCCCTAGTTTTATCAATGCATCAAAGATATCTTTGGCAATAGCTTTTCCAATACCTTTACCATGCTCTAAAACATGAATAAAAGCCATCATATCATTATGAGACATTTGCATTACTAAGATGTCTAAAATAAACTTAATTTCGACAGAATCAAAAAAAGACATTCCCCCTTTTCTTTTTGCTGGAATTTCATATTCACGTAAGTTAGCTTCAATCCCATCAGCACTAGAATTGTTTCTATAAATTATTGCAATATCATTATGATCAGTTGTACTTTTTGAAATTAATTGTGAAATATATTGATATTGTGCAAACAATTCGTTAAAAGCTAAAAGCTTTGGTCTAATTGTTTCATCTGTCCTTATAACTTCCAAGTTTTTTGCATAAATTCTATCATTATGTTCAATCACTTTTGTAGCTAAGTCAAGAATAGGTTTAGTTGAACGATAGTTCTTTCTTAAAGTAAAGACTGTAGCATTTTCATATCTTCTTGAAAAAGTAGAAATAATACCAATATCAGAACCATTAAAAGCATAGATACTTTGATCATAATCACCAACACAAAATAAAGAGTTTGGCTTAAAAGCATCTAATAATCTTCCTTGCAAAGGGTTAGTATCTTGGTATTCGTCAACTAAAACTTCTTTA
>Ga0105358_10001593_pt1 | contig 12098 bp, 8 predicted proteins | sample GOMGulsemesocosm_5_FD_83509 | JGI IMG/M metagenome (GOLD analysis project Ga0105358, IMG submission 83509) | Methane-oxidizing microbial communities from mesocosms in the Gulf of Mexico - GOM15C Gulf of Mexico | ecosystem: Environmental > Aquatic > Marine > Cold seeps | place: Gulf of Mexico...
AATTCGTTTTCAATAAACCCTGTTTTTTTAACTGCATCATCTATTGTTTTCATGATACTGAGTAATTCTTTTATTTTGCCTAAAGGTACCGAATTGGGTCCATCACTTAAGGCCTTTTCAGGATCAGGGTGTGTTTCCATAAAGACACCAGACACACCTGCAGCCATTGCAGCTCGAGCCAATGTCGGCACAAATTCACGTTGTCCACCAGAAGAACTGCCTTGCCCACCCGGCAATTGAACGGAGTGAGTTGCATCGAAAACAACGGGAGCATTTGTTTCACGCATAACGGCTAAGGAACGCATATCAGAGACTAAATTATTGTAGCCAAAAGAGGCTCCTCTTTCACATACCATGATATTTTGATTACCTGTAGAGCGAGCCTTATCGACCACATGCTTCATATCCCAAGGAGCTAGAAACTGACCTTTTTTGATATTAACCGGTAAGCCCGTTGCTGCAACTCGTGTAATGTAATTGGTTTGACGGCATAAAAAGGCAGGTGTTTGCAACACATCAACGACCGATGCAACTTCATCCATCGGTGTATCTTCATGAACGTCTGTGATAACTGGCAGGCCTAATTGATCTTTTACAACCTGCAAAACACGCAAGCCTTCTTCAATACCCGGCCCTCTAAATCCATCAATAGATGAGCGGTTTGCTTTATCAAACGATGATTTATAAATAAAGGGGATACCTAATTCATCCGTTATTTCTTTTAATGTACCGGCTGTATCAATGGTCATTTGCTCACTTTCAACAACACAAGTGCCTGCAATTAAAAAGAATGGTTGTTCTATTCCTACTTCAAAGCCACATAGTTTCATGCTTCTTTTGCCTTATCAGTTGATGTGGAATATTCAATTGCAGCCGAGACAAAACCGCTGAACAATGGATGCCCCGTTCTTGGTTTTGATGTGAATTCTGGGTGAAATTGGCAAGCCAAAAACCATCTATGCTCAGGTACTTCGACAATCTCAACTAAACGACCGTCCATAGACTTACCAGATATTTTAAGCCCTGCCGCTTCAAATTGTTCTAAAAAAGTATTATTAAATTCAAAGCGGTGCCTATGTCGTTCTGTAATCACATCTTTGCCATACACCTGATGAGCCAATGAACCTGGAACCAGTTGACATTTCTGGCTACCTAAACGCATAGTTCCACCTAAATCTGAGCTTTCGTCGCGTGTCTCAATTTGACCTTCTTCCGTTAACCACTCTGTAATCAAACCAATAACGGGGTAGGGTGAATCCTGCATAAATTCGGTACTGTTTGCACCTTCGAGCCCCATCTTATTCCTTGCATATTCAATAACGGCTGATTGCATACCAAGGCAAATACCTAAATAAGGCACATCATTTTCACGCGCATAACGTATGGTCGCAATTTTACCGTCAACCCCCCTTTCGCCAAATCCACCTGGAACAAGAATAGCATCTACGTCATCCAGTGCTGACGTGCCCTTGTCTTCAATTTCTTCTGAATCGACTTTTACAACTTCCACCTGTGTTTTAGTATGAATGCCTGCATGTATCAACGCTTCCGTTAATGACTTATAAGCATCCGCATGGTCAACATACTTGCCCACCAACGCTATTTTCACAGTTTCAGTCGGCGCAAATAATCCATCAACAACACCTTGCCAATCTGATAAATCAGCAGGAACGGTATCTAAATGTAATTTCTTAGCAACAATTTGATCAAGTCCTTGCTCATGCAACATCATTGGAATTCGATAAATACTGTCCGCATCTAAAGCGGTGATAACAGCTTTTTCTTCAACATTAGTAAAAAGCGCAATTTTCTTACGATCAGATACTGGGATTGGGCGCTCTGAGCGACAAATTAAAACATCAGGCTGAATACCAATCGTTCTTAACTCTTTGACTGAGTGTTGAGTTGGCTTTGTTTTAATTTCTTTTGCTGACGCAATATAAGGAACAAGTGTTAAGTGCATAAATAGACAACGGTCGTCACCTAATTCAACACGCATCTGACGAATAGCTTCTAAAAAAGGCAGCGACTCAATATCGCCAACTGTACCGCCAATTTCGATTAGCGCAACATCAACGCCCTCTGCACTTTTGATAATATTATTTTTTATTTCGTCAGTAATATGAGGAATAACTTGGACAGTTCCACCTAAATAATCCCCACGTCTTTCTTTTTTAATGACCGTTTCGTAAATTTGCCCGGTCGTAAAGTTATTGGCTTTAGACATAATACTGTTACTGAAGCGTTCATAATGGCCCAAGTCCAGATCTGTTTCAGCACCGTCGTCCGTTACATATACTTCACCATGTTGAAATGGGCTCATTGTCCCAGGGTCAACATTGATATAAGGGTCCAGTTTCGTCATGGTAATTTTCAAACCACGAGCTTCAAGAATAGTTGCTAATGAGGATGCGCAAATACCTTTGCCTAAAGAAGACACCACACCACCTGTTATAAAAATAAACTTAGCCATACAAACCTATGAAGTCAAAAATTGAATGTGGGCTATTATACGCGAATCAAATAATAAGAAAGCATTCGCTCAATATAATTAATTAAAACTTAAGGCTATTTAATTCGCCACTCAGGGTGCTGCCAATCAACTATATAGCCCTGCTTATCCACTTTTGCTAGATACCTTTCATCACACCATAAATTAGCCACTGCCACTAAATTATCATTAAGGTAAATCAAAGGAATCGAGCCTCTTACCCACGGAAACACTCTTTCTTCATTGAGTAGTTTCTTTAATTTTTTACTACCCGATCTTTCAGCTAATTTAATACGCTCCCCACCTTGGCGACATCGAACTGAAACGTCAGATTCATCCCATAACGCACGATCAATACCTTTTCCAATTGCTGGTTTTATACTGACTTCACCCATGGAGTTAGGCAGTTTAAGTGCTACACCGCACCAATTAAGCTTTTTAAATGTCGGCTCATCAAGCTGTTTTCTATAAAAAAAGCGGTTATCAAAAAGCCTAATCTGATGACCACCCCACTCTACTAAAGCTGATTTATTGCTATTAATCGTTAGCATCAATTGTATTTGTTGAAGGATTTTTTCTGATGGTAGGCGAACATCATTTTTTTTAAGCCATTCACGGATAATTAAACGTTGAATCTCAACTTTATATTCTTTAACTAAGCTTACGCTTAACTCTCTACCTCTAGCCTCCATTAATATTGAGGAGCCTAAATCACCAAGAATTATGGATGCTTCTGCACAGTGAGAAGCAGACCTTGCTGTGGTTTTTGAAAAAGCAGGCCAACGGCTTTGCAACAGAGGAATAACTTCTTGCCGTAAAAAATTTCTGTCATACGACACGTCATAGTTGCTCGAATCCTCAATCCAGTCCAAGCCTTCTTTTTTTGCATATTGCAAAACTTGTTGCTTGCTAAAGCCTAGTAATGGCCTTGAAATAAAGCCCATAGTAAATTGACTCAGCGATGGCATACTAGCCAAACCATTTACGCCAGCACCTCTGAGCAATTGAAGCATTAATGTCTCAGCCTGATCATCTTGATGTTGAGCAGTTAATAGAACACTGTGCTCATCAATAAAATTTGATAATGCCGCGTACCTTGCAACTCTTGCAGCTTGTTCAGGGCCTTCACCTCGTTCATTCTTTGCATTAACTTCTAAGGAACTAAAAGGAAAATCAAGATCCGTTGTTATTCTTTTACAGTGCTCAGACCAAAGTGAAGAATCATCGTGCAAACCATGATCAATGTAAACGGCAGAGAAAGATAGGCTTTTGAATTTGCTTTTTAACTTTGCACAGGCGTGAAGTAAAACATGCGAGTCCACGCCACCACTATAAGCAACGACGACCTTCTTAATGCCCGCTATTGATGCAATATGTTGCCCAACACAGTTAACAAGATCACACAAGGCTACACCTTATTTATAAATACTAACGTGGCTCAAGATTACGACCAACTTTAAACAGATTAAGATTCGGAAAATTTTCCGTAACTCATTAAACGTTCATAGCGCTCTGATAAAAGAGCTTCAATTGGTTTAGCATTAAGCTCAGAAACTTCATTTAGTAAAACATCTTTGATTCTTTTTTTCATCAATGCTAAATCTCTATGAGCCCCACCCAAAGGTTCTTCAATAACACCATCAATCAAACCGTTTGCGAGTAATTTAGTGGATGTAATAGCCATCGCTTCTGCTGCCTGAGAAGCTTTTTCTGCACTTTTCCATAATATAGAGGCACAACCTTCTGGTGAAATTACAGAATACGTACTGTATTTCAGTAAAAACAACTTATCGCAAACACCCAACGCTAATGCTCCACCAGAGCCACCTTCACCAATAACAATACTGATGATAGGGGTTTTTAATTTAGACATTTCAAAAAGATTTCTGGCGATCGCTTCACTTTGTCCTCGCTCTTCCGCACCAACGCCTGGATAGGCACCCGGCGTATCAATGAATGTAATGATGGGTAAATTAAAACGCTCTGCCATATGCATTAAACGAAGTGCTTTTCTATAGCCTTCAGGTCTAGGCATACCAAAATTACGTTTAAGTTTCTCTTTCGTATCACGTCCTTTTTGATGCCCAATAATCATCACAGGCAAACCATCTAACCGTGCCATTCCACCAACGATAGCTGCATCATCTGCATAATGACGATCACCATGTAGCTCTATAAAACCATCAACAACGCCGTCAATATAATCTAGTGAGTATGGACGTTTGGGATGTCTTGACAGTTTTGAGATCTGCCAATCGCTTAGTTTGGCAAAAGTAGATTCCGTCAGAGAAAGGCTTTTTTCCTGTAACCTATCAATCTCTTTTTGAATATCAATTTCGTTATCTGTTCCAACGCGACGAAGTTCTTCAAGCTTCTCCTCGAGTTCAACAATGGGTTGTTCAAAATCTAAGTAATCTAAGTTCATGCGCTTATTTTATCTTGAGTCAATGAAATCAGCCAGCAGTATTCAATAACGAATAAAGCGCTGTTGTTCTGGTAAAACATTCTTTAAGTCGGCAAGAAGCGTATCTTTAGGTGTAACTCGCCAATCATCTGACAGGTTTAACGCCGATGATGCCCCGGCTAACGTCAACTTAATTTTAACTGGGCAATCTCCACCGCGGTACGCACTTAGTAACGTATGTAATTGCTTAATTCTACTTTCATGCTTAAGCGCATTAGAGCCTAATTCTATGAATAGGTCTCTCAAAAACCTTTCTCGTGCTTGTTCAACGGTCATAACCGATTCAATGCTAATTCTATTTTGCCCGGCGAAATCATCAAAAGAAATTGAACCTTCGATGACTACAATCTGCTCAACAAGTAACTGCTCGCTATAATTTTCAAATACCTCGCTATAGGCAACGGCCTCCATTCGCGCACTACCATCATCTAAAATAACAGTCGCAATTTTAGCACCGCTCTTTGTTGGCCGAGTTCTCACATCAAGCACTAAACCAGCCACAGTAATAGGTTTCCCTTTTGCCCTTCGATACTGCCCACCACCAGGTGAACTAAGCTCCATATCGTGCAATGTTGCCAACTTACCCGATACAATACTTGTCATTTCTTCTCGAACAGAATCAAAAGGGTGGCCTGTTAAATACAACCCCAATATCGTTTTTTCGTGTTTTAAACGTTGGTGCTCTGTCCATGGTTCAACACTAACTGCTCCCAATTGTTCAGATGTTTCAACCAGACTTAAACCAAACAAATCATCTTGACCGGCAACAACACTTTTATCATGTTGCTCAGCCACCTGTAGAACACTAGATAGGTCTTGCATTAATTGCGCACGGTTATTATCAAAACAATCAACAGCACCTGACCTAATAAGCGCCTCTTGGACCCGCCGATTTGCTTTTCTTAAATCTATTCGTCTAGCTAGATCTTCGTGGCTTAAATACGCTCCATTACGGTCCCTTTGTTCAATAATCGATTCGATCGCCGCTTCACCAACACCTTTTAGAGCACCTAAACCATAGATAATTTGGCCGTCATCATTTGTTGTAAAACGATACTCAGATGTATTCACGTCAGGCGGAAGGATTTCCAGCCCCATATCTCGACACTCATCGATGAATAACACGACTTTATCTGTGTTATCCATATCAGATGAGAGTACCGCAGCCATAAACTCAGAGGGATAATGCGCTTTTAACCATGCCGTTTGATAAGCAATTAAAGCATAAGCCGCTGAGTGAGATTTATTAAAGCCATATCCGGCAAATTTCTCCATTAAATCGAAGATATAGGTTGCCACACTTTCTTCAACATTATTGTCGACTGCACCCTTGGTAAACATTACACGTTGTTTAGCCATTTCTTCGGGTTTCTTCTTACCCATTGCTCGACGTAATAAATCAGCTGTACCTAAGCTATATCCCGCTAAATCTTGAGCAATTTGCATAACCTGTTCTTGATATAGAATAACGCCATTAGTTGGTTCCAAAATGGGTACTAACGTAGGGTGCGGGTATTCTGCTTTTTTTCTGCCATGCTTTACATTGATATAATCATCAACCATGCCCGACTGTAGTGGTCCTGGTCTAAATAACGCTACTAAGGCAATAATGTCTTCAAATGTGTCCGGACGCAGGCGACGAATCAGGTCTTTCATACCCCTAGATTCAAGCTGAAAAACTGCTGTTGTAGCGTAATTTTTTAATAACTCATAAGTCTGCTCATCATCTCGGGGCAAAAGGTCAATATTGACGGTCTCTTCCCCTTTTAAAGCAAGACGTTGATTTATACTTTGTAATGCCCAGTCAATAATTGTTAAGGTTCTTAAACCCAAGAAGTCAAACTTAACTAAACCAACCGCTTCGATGTCATCTTTATCAAATTGTGTCACAAGATTTGCGCCACCTTCTTCACAATATAGTGGAGAGAAATCAGTCAGTTTACTCGGCGATATCACAACACCACCGGCATGCTTTCCTGCATTTCTTGCAATACCCTCAAGCATTAACGCTAAATCAATCAGCTCACGAACTTCATCTTCCTCTTGGTAGGCGCTCAACAGATCAGGGCTTTCATCAAGCGCCTTCGTTAAGGTCATACCAATTTCAAATGGAATTGCTTTCGCTAAACGGTCAACAAAGCCATAAGGATGGCCCAGTACACGGCCAACATCACGTATAACCGCCTTCGCTGCCATACTGCCGTAAGTGATGATTTGCGATACTTTATCCCGACCATATTTCTCACCAACATAATCAATCACACGGTCTCGGCCATCCATACAAAAATCGACATCAAAATCTGGCATTGATACACGTTCTGGGTTCAAGAATCGCTCAAACAACAGATCAAATTCCATTGGGTCTAAATCAGTAATCCTTAATGCATAAGCAATAATAGAGCCTGCACCAGAACCACGACCGGGACCAACAGGCACGCCATTGTCTTTTGCCCACTGAATAAAGTCCGCAACAATTAAAAAATAACCAGGAAAGCCCATCTGACAAATCACGTCTAATTCACGTTTTAACCTAGCTTGGTACTGAGCCCTTTTTTCCTTATCAAATGTAATTCGGTGCGAGGTTTCTTCAATTCTTTTATCCAACCCTTTTTGAGATAAATCAGCGAAATATTCATCAATTGTCATTCCCTCAGTGACAGGGAAATTGGGTAGGAAGTTTTCACCCAAACTAAGTTCAACATTACAGCGTTTTGCGATTTCTACCGTATTTTCGAGCGCTTCCGGCAAATCAGAAAAAAGCGCAAGCATCTCTTCCTGGCTTTTTAAGTACTGCTGCTCGGTGTGTGTTTTAGCACGCCTTGAATCAGACAACACACGGCCTTGATTAATACAAACACGCGCCTCATGCGCATCAAACTCTTCTTGCTTTAAGAAACATGAGCTATTCGTAGCCACTATCGGGGTATGGTGTTTGGTTGCTAAAGCGAGCAATTGATTATTTAAAGCTTCTTCACCTGAGCGTCCAACCCGTTGAAGCTCTATGTAAAAACGATCACCAAATGTTTCTAACCAAGTTAACGCCACATTATCTGCAGCTTCACTATCATTCGACTCAAGAGATGTACAAAACAGCCCGTCCAAACAACCAGACAGTACAATCAGCCCTTCATTTTTATCAAGTATTTTTTTGCTTGTTAGGTATGCAATACCTTTTTCTTGCCCATTCAGATAGGCCTCAGAAATTAGTTCACACAGGGCTAAATAGCCTTGCTGATTTTGCGCCAGCAACGTAATAGTATAAGTTTTTTTTTGTGAAACAGAGTCCCTTATCAATACATCTGCACCGATAATAGGTTTAACTCCCGCACCGATAGCTGCACGATAAAATTTAACGGTGGCAAACAAATTAGACTGATCAGTAACAGCAATAGCAGGCATAGACAGTTCAGCCACACGTTTGACCAATGGCTTTACACGAATGATACCGTCTACTAAAGAATATTCAGTATGATTTCGTAGATGAATAAATTTGGTTACATCACTCATGCTAATAAATTTCTCACTGGGGAAAATGACTGACGGTATATAGGAATAACACCTTGCTCTGCAAGTCTACTTTTATGTTCCGGTGTTGGGTACCCAGCGTGTTTAGATAACGCATAGCCAGGATGTAGTATGTCAAGAATAGCCATATGTTCATCTCTATATACTTTGGCAATAATTGATGCCGCAGAAATTTCAGCCACTAAGTTATCCCCACCCTTTATGCACTCACCCGGTATATTAATGTCTGGATAGAAGGTTCCGTCGACTTGGGCAAAGTTTGATTTTACAAGTAACCCATCAAACGCACGCTTCATGGCTAATAAACTGGCTTGTAAAATATTTATATTATCAATTTCTGACACCTCAGCACGACCAATTGACCAGCCTTTAGCTGATTCAATAATTTTTACTGAGAGTTCCTCTCTTCTTTTTTTAGTGAGTTTTTTTGAGTCCATTAGACCATCAATTGGTTTTTTACTATCTAGAACTACTGCTGCTGCGACCACAGGTCCAGCAATGCAGCCTCTTCCAACCTCATCTAAACCAACAATAACCCTACTCAAGGTGAAATATCACCATTAATAACACCTGAAACTATATTCGCTGCCTGAACATCGGCGTTGCGTGTTAATTTTATTTTCATTTTACTAAATTCATTAACCATACTCTGACAGCTATCTTTATCTTGATAAATTCTTAGTATTTCTTCAGATAATACATCGGCGGTTACATTTTCATGCAAAAACTCTTTAACTAACTCTTTACCTGCAATTAGGTTTGGCATAGATACAAATGGCGCTTTTAATAAATCGAATGTTTTAAATACCCAAGAGGTTAATGGAGACAGTTTGTATGCAACCACCATTGGTTTTTTTAACAACATCACCTCGAGTGTTGCCGTACCAGAGGCCACTAATACAAAGTCTGATGCTGCAATCATTTCAGTTGTAGCCATCACTTTAATATCTAAATCTAGCTTAAGGTCGGATTTTTTATAGTGCTCACTAAATATATCTGCTGTGGACTGATCTGGCATTGGCACCAAAATTTTCAAACCAGAAATATTATCTGAACAAATCTTTGCTGCTTCAAGAAATATCAAGCTGTGTCTTTCAAGTTCACCGATTCGGCTACCTGGCATAATTGTTAACACAGGCCTTTCAGTCTCAATACTCAATGTTTGTCTCGCCGGTAAAGTCTCTAACTGATGCTCATGCTTATCAGCCAATGGGTGACCAATAAAATAAGCTGGCACAGCCGTGTTTTTGAAATACCTTTCTTCAAATGGAAAGATACATAACAACGCATTCAAAGAACCAATTAATTTCTTAATTCGCTTTGGGCGCCATGCCCAAACTGTCGGGCTCACATAATGTACGGTTTTAATACCTTCTTGGTAGAGGTCACGTTCAAGCTTTAAATTAAAATCTGGTGCATCAATACCAATAAACACCTCAGGTTTTTCACTCAGAATTATTTCTCTTAACCTTTTTCTAATCCCCAATAATTCAGGTAGGTGTTTTATCACTTCAAACAGGCCAAAAACAGACAGTTTTGACATAGGGTAATACGAATGAAAGCCTTCTTTCAGCATTCTTGGACCACCAATACCAGAAAATTTTGCATTTGGGTAATACTCTTTCAAACTTTTTATTAAACCTGCACCGAGAATATCACCGGAGTGTTCACCAGCGACCATCATGATTTTTATAGGTTTATTTATTACGGTAGGCATCATTTCGAGAAAAACACAATAATGTTATAACTCACATCAAATGTAATGAAACATTTGCAGCTTGTATCTATCGTAAAATACTACGGTTTGAATTCCTTAAGAAATCCACCATAATACCTAACTCCGGCTGCTCCTTAGCAACTTCTGCTAATTTACTGGTGGCTTCAGACAACTTTAGCCCTGACTTATAAAGCAGTTTATAGGCACGTTTTATTTGTAAAATAGCATCAGGCGAGAAACCACGTCGATCTAACCCTACAGAATTTACACCATGCGGTTTCGTAGGCCGACCTCCCACCATTACAAAAGGTGGCACGTCTTTAGTAATAGCGCTACCCATTGCTGAAAAACAATGATCCCCCAAATGACAAAATTGGTGAACGATTGAGAAGCCTCCCAAAATAACGTTATTACCGATATGCACATGCCCACCCAACGAAGCAGCGTTCGCAAGAATCACGTCATCCGCAATAACACAATCATGAGCAACATGGGTATAGGCCATCAATAAGTTATTGCTGCCGATAATGGTGGTGTTTTGATCTTGGGTTGTCCCTCTATGGATCGTCGTGAATTCACGTATTTCGTTATTATCACCAATTTCTAAAAATGATTTCTCACCAGCATATTTCTTATCTTGAGGGTCTTCACCAATAGATGAAAATTGATAAATTCGATTATTCTTACCTATCGTCGTTGTTCCATTAATGGTGACATGAGAAGAAATAATGCTCCCTGAGCCTATAGAAACATTTGCTCCAATTACTGTATAAGGACCAATTTCTACATTCTCATCAACATGAGCTGTTGGGTCGATAATCGCAGTTTGATGGATCATTTAGTAGATTCCTTCGAAGCACACATAATATCAGCCGAAACAACCAACTCACCATCAACTGTTGCAGACGCTGAAAATGACCAAATGTTTCGTTTGTTTTTTTTAAACACTGCTTCAATCATTAATTGATCGCCCGGTACAACTGAACGCTTGAAGCGTGCCTTATCAATACCAACAAGGTAGTACTCACCGAAGTCCTCGCCACGGTCGGTCAATGTTTTCATCGAAAGTAGCCCCGTTGCTTGCGCTAACGCTTCAATAACAAGGACACCAGGCATAATGGGGTTATGAGGGAAGTGCCCCATAAATTGCGGTTCGTTATATGTAATATTTTTAAGGGCTAACAGCCTATTCCCCGCTTCATATTCAACGATTCTATCAATCATCAAAAAGGGATAACGGTGGGGCAAGAACTCCATCACTTTTCTTACATCATCAAGCGGCATTAATTTTCCTTTTGTGACTTTATTAAAAGATTGATTTTTTTTGTTAACTTATCAAGCTGTTTGAAACGCACAGCATTTTTAAGCCATTCTGCATTCGTTTGGAATGGAGTACCTGACGAATATGCCCCTGCTTTCTTGATCGAATGTGTCACCATTGTCATGCCCGTTATATGCACACCATCTGCAATTGAAATATGCCCAACCAAGCCAACTCCACCAGCAAAGGTACAGTATTTACCAATTTTTGTACTACCGGCTATACCTGTACAAGCCGCAATAGCAGTATGGTCACCGATGACTACGTTATGTGCTATTTGAACTTGGTTATCAATTTTAACGCCATTCCCAATAACTGTATTATCTAAAGCTCCGCAATCAACTGTTGTATTCGAGCCAATTTCAACATCATTACCAATAACAACATGTCCAAGTTGAGGTATCTTGCACCAACCTTTCTTGTGTCCATAAGGCGCATAACCAAAACCATCACTTCCAATAACGGTACTCGGGTGTATGGTGACATTATCACCAATATGAGTGCTTTTACCTAGACTCACATTTGCCACTAAGTTGAGGTTATCACCAATAACAACATCATTAGCGACGACACAACCCGG
>Ga0105358_10001596_pt1 | contig 12092 bp, 11 predicted proteins | sample GOMGulsemesocosm_5_FD_83509 | JGI IMG/M metagenome (GOLD analysis project Ga0105358, IMG submission 83509) | Methane-oxidizing microbial communities from mesocosms in the Gulf of Mexico - GOM15C Gulf of Mexico | ecosystem: Environmental > Aquatic > Marine > Cold seeps | place: Gulf of Mexico...
AAAAAATTCGCGCTCTTTTACGACTTTTTTGAAAGTTGTGATTTTTTCATAAGCTTCACCGACCAAATCGCTCATGCTGCGGGTGAGTGATTGAACCGAAAAATCCTTACCGCGTGAATTTTTAAATTGATTGATTGTATATGTCAGGCCATTGGCAAGGTCTTCATCAGAAATATTGTATGTATCAACGGCTAATGTTGCAGCATTGATGTCTAGTTTTACTTTCCCATGGCTGACGTGAGAAGCCATCTGGGATAATTTATCTTGAAGGTCTTCGACCCGCATGCCCTGTTTATGAACAAGGCCGAATTTGTTGTCGCTGATGCGTCCCGCTGTATCCCCACCAATGGAACTGGACCGTAAATAGGCACCCACTGAATTCATGAAATGGGCGGCATCTTCATTACCTAAACCATCCGCAAGGTTTTGCAGTTGGTCCATGTCGAGCATGGTCATCTCAACTGGGGTGTTGCTCAGGGCATTTTGTTTGATGCGTGCTTGTGCAGCTTCGATAAAGGAGCCTTGGTCCAATAGGCCACTTTCTTCATCTTTTTTCAATCGGTTTGCGCGACCAAAATTATTGCCAAGACGAAAAGCAATGAAAAGATGGTTATTCAAATCTTTAATACGATAGCCCATCATTTCAATGGGTGGGGTTGGGCCTTTTCGCCCTTGCAACCGGATGGAAATTGATTCGATACGATTATGATCATCCGTGCCAGAGACAACTTGAATGAACAAATTATGATCAGCTTCGGCAATGATATCTGTTACGGGGGAGCCAATTATATCAACTTCGTTCTTACCAGTGATCGGTGTAAGGGCACCACCAGCAAAGGAAATATTAAAATTAAGATCGAGCTCTAATAGGATATCGCCCCAGCAAAATGCAAAAGCAACAAAGCGATCACGTTCGAATTTCAAATCAACAAGTCCATTTGGTGAAGGTGATACTGTCACTATACTTTCCCTTATTTGATTATATCCTCTTCATGCATATGCTATATGATTCATTGTAAATTAAAACTAAATTCTACTCTATACTGATGCTTCAATGAAATTATACAACCGTTAGTGAAAATTGTCTTATGACTATGAAATTACAAACACATCATTTTTTGAAAGAAACTGAGTCTTGGGTCTTTGATCTGGATAATACGCTTTATCCAGCTTCATCAAATCTATTTGCCCAAGTTGATGTTCGTATGCGCGATTTCATTGCGAATTTTCTGGACATACCGCCAGATGAGGCACGCAAGATGCAAAAAACATACTTTAAAGAATGCGGAACAACTTTGCGCGGTTTAATGACGCATCATAATATTGATCCTGCGTCTTATTTAGATTATGTCCACGACATTGATGTCAGTCCAGTTTTAGCATCCCCTCTTTTGCAGGGTGCTTTGGAAAAATTGACCGGGAAGAAATATATTTTTACCAATGCGTCGTCTGCCCATGCAACGCGTGTGCTGGACCGTCTTGGGGTGACACATTGTTTCGATGGTATTTTTGATATTAAGGATGCGGGTTATCAACCGAAGCCTGATCCAAAAATTTATGATGATTTTGTCAATAAATTTCAAATCGATGCGACAAAAGCGGTCATGGTTGAAGACCTTGCACGAAATTTAGAGCCTGCTGCCAAACTAGGTATGAATTGCGTTTGGGTAAAAACGGATGTGGATTGGGCAAGCGAAGGTAAAGGGGCGAACCATGTCCATTACGAAACTGATGACCTGTATCTTTGGTTGAATGATCTTGTTCAAGTTGATGGAGATGTAAGTTTTCGCGAATCGATTTCTTAAATCCGCATTCGAATACCGATTTTGTTCGAATGCCCATCGGTTTTTGAGGGGTAATTGCTTCCTCCGGTCTTACCACTGGGCCAGAAATACTTGTAAATGAGGGAAAATTAAGTCAAACGGCCTGTCACGATTGACTTACGGACGTGGGGGCGATAAAACCAAATCATTCTTTTTATCTATCCTTTTCATGCGTAAAGGAACCGGTCCATGACGACGGGAAAGCGGCCATTATCGCCGCATTTACAAGTTTATAAAATGCCTATGTCAGGCATTATGTCTATTTCACACCGTATCACAGGGATTATTATGTCCCTTGGTTTGGCGTTTTTCACCTATTGGATTGTCGCAGCAGCGTACGGTCCAGAAGCTTTCGCAACAGCCCAAGCAGTGATGTCTTCCTGGTTTGGAATGATCATCGTTTTTGGCTGGACTGCGTGCTTATTTTATCACCTCGTAAATGGTTTACGCCACTTGCGCTGGGATACGGTCAATGGTCTCGAGAAAGAAGATCTCGTCGCCTCTGGTCGTGTGACCATCGCTTTGGCTGTCATTTTGACGGTGGCCTTCTGGATTTTTGCAGCGTTGTGAGGACTATCTGATGAAGATGCAAAGTAAATTGGGTCAGGCTCGACACCTGGGCTCAACCAATAACGGTGTACATCACTGGTGGATGCAGCGTTTAACTGCGATTGCCTTGGTGCCATTGTCTCTTTGGTTCGTATTCTCTCTCATTGGTCTCGCTGATGCCGACCATGATGCCTATAAAGACTGGCTTGGAGATCATGGAAACATGGTCTTCTTGTGTTTGTTCATCTTCGCGATGTTCTATCATGCCGTTCTTGGTTTACAGGTTGTGATTGAAGATTATGTAGCTAATGAGGGAAAGAAAATCTTCTTTCTTATCTTGATGAAATTGACCGCGGCGTTGTTGGGCTTTACGTGCCTTACAGCTGTTTTCCGCGTTGCTTTTGGGGGCTAATGAACCATGGCTAAGCCTTATGAAATTATCGATCACGAATATGACGTGATCGTTCTGGGTGCCGGTGGTGCGGGTCTTCGCGCAACACTTGGTATGGCAGCCACCGGTCTTAAGACCGCGTGTATTACTAAAGTATTCCCAACACGTTCTCATACTGTTGCTGCACAAGGTGGCGTTGGCGCTGCTTTGGGTAATATGGCAGAGGACAAATGGCAGTGGCATATGTATGACACGGTTAAAGGTTCCGATTGGCTCGGTGACCAAGATGCCATTGAATATATGTGTCGCAATGCGATTCCTGCCGTACAAGAATTGGAACATTTCGGTGTACCATTTTCGCGAAATGAGGAAGGTAAAATTTACCAACGTCCTTTCGGCGGGCATATGAGCAATTATGGTGAAGCCCCCGTTCAGCGCGCTTGTGCCGCAGCTGACCGTACAGGCCACGCCATTTTGCATACGCTCTATTCACAATGTTTAAAACATGACGCGACTTTCTTCGTTGAATATATCGGCATTGATTTGTTGATGGAAGATGGTGTCTGTCGTGGTTTAATCGCTTGGGATTTAGATACAGGTAAAATTCACCGTTTCCGCGCACATCGCGTTGTGATGGCGACAGGTGGTTATGGCCGTGCCTTTTTCTCTTGTACGTCTGCGCATACTTGTACTGGTGATGGTAATGGTATGGCTGCACGTGCGGGCATTCCGTTACAAGATCATGAATTCGTTCAGTTCCACCCAACGGGTATCTATGGCTCTGGCTGTTTGATTACCGAGGGTGCTCGTGGTGAAGGTGGATACCTCACCAACTCTGAAGGCGAACGTTTCATGCCTAACTATGCACCAACTGCGAAAGATTTGGCATCACGTGATGTTGTATCGCGTTCGATGGCGATGGAAATTCGTGAAGGTCGCGGTGTGGGTAAAGAAAATGATCACATTTTCCTTCACCTTGAACATCTTCCTGCAGAAGAACTCTATAAACGTTTGCCAGGCATCACTGAAACGGCGAAAATTTTTGCCGGTGTGGATGCAACAAAAGAACCTATTCCGGTTCTGCCAACGGTTCATTACAACATGGGTGGTATTCCAACCAACTATCATGGTGAAGTCATTCGTCCAACGAAAGATGATCCGGATGCGGTATGCGAAGGTTTGATGGCCATTGGTGAATGTGCATCAGCTTCTGTGCATGGTGCAAACCGTTTGGGCACGAACTCTTTGCTTGATATCGTGGTCTTTGGCCGCGCCGCTGCCATTCGTTGTTCTGAAACATTGAAAGCTGGCGAACCGCATAAAGAAATCTCAGAAGATTTGACGGATGTGATTATGGCGCGTTTTGATCGTTTGCGTAATGCAAATGGTGAACATAAAACGGCTGATGTGCGACTTGAAATGCAAAAAATCATGCAGAATCACGCCGCTGTATTCCGTACGTCTGATGTTTTGGCTGAAGGGGTTGAAAAACTCTTTGAAACAGCGAAAAAATTAGACAATCTTAAAGTTTCTGATCGCTCGTTGATTTGGAATTCTGATTTGGTGGAAACATTAGAGCTTGAAAACTTGATGGCTTGTGCAAAAGCAACCATCGTTTCTGCGGATGCGCGAAAAGAATCTCGTGGGGCACATTCACACGAAGATTTCCCAAATCGTGACGATGATGTTTGGATGAAACATACCCTTGCTTATATTGGTGACGATGGCCAAGTGACTTTGGATTACCGTCCTGTTCATACATGGACATTGACGGATGAAGTCGAATACATCGTGCCTAAAGAGCGTGTTTATTAAAAGGAGCTAAACAGATGGCTGAATTTTCTCTACCCGCCAATTCGGTGGTTAAAGAAGGCAAGACCTTCCCGGCTCCTTCAGGGGCAACGAATACGAAGAAGTTTAAAATCTATCGTTATGATCCAGATTCAGGTGACAACCCGCGTCTTGATACATTTGTGATCGATTTGGATGATTGCGGACCAATGGTTTTGGACGCATTGAATAAAATTAAAAATGAAGTTGATGCGACGTTAACTTATCGTCGTTCATGCCGCGAAGGTATTTGCGGATCATGTGCGATGAATATTGACGGAACGAACACATTGTCATGTTTGAAACCGATTCATGAAATTAAAGGTGATTGTGCGATTTATCCATTGCCACATATGCCAGTAATTAAGGATTTGGTTCCTGATTTGAGCATGCCTTATGCGCAACTTCGTTCTGTTGAACCTTGGTTACAAACAGACACGCCTGCACCTGCTAATGAAGAGCGTTTGCAAAGCGTAGAAGAGCGTGAAAAGCTTGATGGACTATGGGAATGCATCTTGTGCTTCTCTTGTCAGACATCTTGCCCAAGTTATTGGTGGAATGGGGATCGTTACCTCGGACCAGCGGTTTTGTTGCAAGCTTATCGTTGGATTGCAGATAGTCGTGATGAAGCAACCGGTAAACGCCTGGATGATCTTAATGATCCTTTCAAGGTATATCGTTGTCATACAATCATGAACTGTACAAATACATGTCCTAAGGGTCTGAACCCGGGTAAAGCGATTGCTGAAATCAAAAAATTGCAATTCGAACGTCAATAATTCGAAACGCATAATATGTGAAAATGGCCAAAGGTAGAGATACTTTTGGCCATTTTTTTGTCTTGAACTACGTAATAATCCTTAATTAGAAAAATGTGGAATAGGCTTCGCTTGATGATCGCATTAGTATATAAGGGATGTGCTTAAGCTGAAATACCGCGTGGATCGAACAAGGGAATGTGATGTCATTATTTGGAAAAAAAGAAACGCCGCAGACGATGCAAGCGTCTCAAGCACAGATATCTGAAACCGAAAAACAATATGAAATGGCATTGGTGGTTGAACAGGTTGATGCGATTTTGGCGGGTGATTACGAGAATGTGGCCGAAGGCTGTGACGATCTAACAAGAAAACTGAAACAATTGGCCAATGAGAACCAAGTTCGCGTAGAAAGCCAATTGAAACGTTCTGTTGATTTGTCGGTTTCAAATAATTCTACGGTTATTTCCGTTGCTAAATCGGCACGTAGCTTGAATGAATTGAATAATATTTCGCAAGCTATGGCCGCCTCTATGGAAGAAATGGCTGCCTCAATCCACGAAATTTCAAATAGCACACATCACAGTTCTGATGAAGCCAGTCATCTTCAAGAAATTGTTGCGCAAAGTAAGGGGGCTTCTGAGGAAGCCATTCATGCCATTGAAGCGATTTCAACTTCTGTCCATCACGCGGTTGAAAAATTACAGGATTTGGCCGATGCCTCGACGCAGATCGGTGATGTGGTTGGTTTGATTAATAACATTGCATCTCAAACAAACTTATTGGCATTAAATGCAACGATTGAGGCTGCGCGTGCGGGTGAAGCAGGTAAAGGCTTTGCTGTTGTTGCATCAGAAGTTAAAAATTTGGCCAATCAAACGGAAAATGCAACACGCGATATCAATGACCGTATTGAACGTTTAGGCGTAGAAATGACGCAAATCACATCATCGATGAGCGATGGTGCACGCGCGGTTGAAAATGGTCAAAAAATCATCACAGCAACCTTGCAAGGCATGGAAGAAATTGATCGTGGGGTTGATCGTGTAACAAATGATATGCGTGAAGTGGCAAATATTCTTGAACAACAACAAGGTGCGACAGAAGAAACAGCCCAACACGCAGGTTCAATCGCTGCGATGGCTTCGATAAATGTTCAAGCGCATAGCACGTTATTAGATGATATGGATGACATGGAACATTTGATTACCGATCAAATGGATCAGCTTATGAGCCATGAACTACCGGTACGTGATATCATCCGTGCAAAGGCAGATCACATGATTTGGCGTAAAAAACTGGCTGATATGTTATTGGGCCGCCTTGTCCTTGATGCGGATGATCTGGCAGACCATCATCAATGCCGACTGGGCAAATGGTATTTTGGTGAAATGGATGGTGCGGTGAAACAACATGCAACATTTAAACGCTTGAATAAACCGCATGAAGCAGTACATACGCTCGGGATTGCCGCTGTGAGAGCCTATACAGCAGGGAATTATGATGAAGCGCTTAGCTTGGTTGAAGAAATTTCCGGACCCTCACAGCTTGTCCAAGATGATTTAGATGAACTCATTGCGTTTGTCGGTGCTGAAACCTGATTATGTTTGATAAAGATTTAAAAAAGGGCGTATCTTTCAGGGATGGCCTTTTATATCTTTGTTAAGGGCTTGTTTACATCTGTTTGTTATTATTATTGAAAGTAAAATTATACGTTATGAAAGTTTGCCCCATGTTTTTGAAACCAAAAAAAGCTATTCTGCGTCGCAATAAATCTATATTTGCGGATATCAAAGGTACAGGTGATTTGGATTTGCGCGGTAATGTAGAAGGCGATATTGAAGTCGATACATTGACCATTGGACGCAAAGGCCGTCTCACCGGGCATGTGGTTGCAGAAACAGTCCGTGTCATGGGGTATTTTAAAGGCAGCATTCAAGCGCGCCAAGTGATTGTGGAAAAAGGTGCCCATGTGGAGGGCGAATTATCTTATGAGCAATTGAGTGTCGCCCCGAAGGCTGATTTAGCGGCGAAATTGATACCACGCCCGCTTTTAAAATTGTTACAGGTTCGCCCGCCTGTTGTGGAAGTTTTACAAGGTTTACGCAGCGTCGCATAAACTTCTAAATCCATACTGATTATATGATGCGTCAAAGTTTGTCTTTGGCGCATTTTTTGTTGAAATTGGGTTAAAGAAGCGCCCCTTCATGGCGCAACAACCATGCTTTGCGATCCAACCCACCCGCATATCCTGTTAAAGATCCGTTTGAACCAATAACACGGTGACAGGGATAGATCAATGAAATGGGGTTTAGGGCATTGGCGCGTGCAACAGCACGAACTGCCTTTGGATTACCTAATTGGTAAGCAAGCTTCAAGTAACTGAGCGTGGTACGACAAGGGATAGATTTTAAAGCATTCCAAACCGATCTTTGAAATTCTGTTCCGCCGGTATCACATGTAATTTTTTCCAAAGCATTCATGTCACCGTTTAGATAAGATAGAACATGAATTTTGATGTTTTGAGAAGGCTCGTTCTTTAATTCATAAGACTTAAAACGTCGTTTCATCAATCTTTCTTGGCGTATACCTTGGTCAGGGAAATCCAAATGATATAAGATATCGTTGTGATCAAAGATTATTGAAATGATCCCACAGGGGGTTTCAAAAGTTTCGCATAACAAATTAATCACCATCATAACTCCATAGATAAAGCGCGCCATAGGCTCGCCACGGTTGCCAATCAAGCGCACGCTTTTCTAATTCGGCTTTACCAGCAGGTAGGCCCAATTTCTCCAAGGTGCGTATGAGGACGAGATCAGCAACAGGATAAATATCAGGTTCGCCAAGGGCACGCATGACAATATAATGTGCTGTCCAAGGGCCAATGCCAGGGAGGTCACATAAAGTGGCAATGATATTCTCGACGGGTTGGGCGGGGTCAAGGTCTAGCCAATTATGTGCAAAATTTTGCAATGTTTTGCAGCGACGCTGTGTTAGGCCCAATGCATCAAGGTTTCCATTTGCAACATCCGTTGGACTGGGGAATAAAAAACGATTTTGTGGCAGGGATGTTCCCAACCGTTCGACAAGGCGGGTTGCAATCGTGCGTGCCCCTTTGACACTGATTTGTTGACCAATGATGGCACGCACACCAACCTCGAATGCATCCCAAGCCCCAGGTAAGCGCAAGCCCGGTTTATCTTTTATTAAAGGGGCTAAAGCCGCATCATGGCTTAAATCATGGGAAATAGCCTGTGGGTCGGCATCCAGATCAAACATGCGTCGAATGTTTCGTGAAACAAAACGTAAATATCGGACTGGAATATTTGAAATTTCAGCAATGATTTTATTGTTATTAGAATCATTACTGATTTTTAGATATCCCACATGGCCTTCAACAAAAATGGTGCGTTGATAAGAATCATCAATCACATTTTCAATACCGGGAAGTGCGCGTTGTGCGAAAAAAGACAATAAACCCTGCCAATCATAAGGCGGGCGATAGCTGAAATTTAAAGAAATAGTTTGGTCCGTTGAAGGCGTTTTACTTCTTTTTCTTTCATGGCTGGGAGCAAAAGCAAAAGCCGTTTTATAGGCATCATTGAAACGACGAAGGCTGTTAAAGCCACTTGCAAAGGCAATGTCCGTGATAGATGTTTGTGTTTGGCACAACAGGCGTTTGGCAAACATAAGCCGTCTGGTTTGTGCGATTTTTTTAGGTGAGGTGCCCAAGTGAGTTTGAAACAATCTACGTAAATGGCGCTCCCCAACGCCTAAGCGTTCGGCAAAATCATGAACGGACACGCCTTCATCTAAAGCGCCATCTTCAATCAAGGATAAGGCCCTGCGCACCAAAGCTTCTGTACCTAGCCATGCGGCACTTGCTGGTGCACTTTCGGGGCGGCACCTTAAACAAGGGCGAAAACCGGATTGAAGGGCCGCATTTGCAGTTTTATGAAAGGTGCAATTTTCAATTTTTGGGGTACTGGCGGGACAAATGGGGCGACAAAAAATACCCGTGGAGGTGACACCTGTGAAAAAGCGACCGTCAAAACGGGCATCACGGGTTTTAAGGGCAGTGTAGCATATGTGCGTATCTAAGGTCATGAGGCAGAGCTTACACCATTTTGTTTGGGTGACTCGCCATTTTCGGACCTGATAACAAAATGGTGATCACTCATTCAAAACCTTGTGTCTTTGGGTTTCTTCTCATACAAATATAGGGAACGATTTCAAAAAGGCTTTTTTATTCATGCTCGCCTACATCCTTCGGCGTTTGTTGCTTATCATTCCAACCTTATTTGGCATTATGGTGCTGAATTTTATCATCATTCAGGCGGCACCCGGTGGCCCTGTTGAACAGATGTTGGCACAGGTGCAAGGCGAAGCCGTTGATGCTACGGCGCGGGTATCAGGAACAAACGCAGGTGAGGTTAAAGGTGGGGGTGGTTCAGGGAAATATCGTGGCGCACAGGGTTTGCCGCCTGAATTGGTCAAAGAAATAGAAATACAGTTCGGTTTTGATAAACCAGCCCATGAACGTTTTTTCCAGATGTTGAGCAATTACATACGTTTTGATTTTGGCGATAGTTTTTATCGTGATCGAAGCGTGGTGGATCTTGTGCTTGAAAAAATGCCAGTTTCGATTTCTCTGGGAATTTGGACCACATTACTGGTCTATTTAATTTCCATTCCTTTGGGCATTAAAAAAGCCATTAGAGATGGCTCAAAATTTGATACATGGTCCAGTGGTGCAATTATTTTGGGAAATGCGATTCCGAGCTTCCTATTTGCAATTTTCTTGATCGTTGTTTTTGCTGGTGGGCGTTATTATGATTGGTTCCCATTGCGTGGGCTGACATCTGATAATTGGTCGAACATGTCTACATTTGATCAGGTTAAAGATTATTTTTGGCACATTGCTTTACCTGTTTTTTCTATGGTGATTGGCGGCTTTGCAAGCTTGACCATGCTGACAAAAAATTCATTCGTGGAAGAAATCAACAAACAATATGTCATGACCGCGCGGGCCAAAGGGATTACGGAAAACCGTGTTCTTTATGGTCATATATTTAGAAATGCGATGTTGATTGTCATTGCTGGCTTTCCAGCGACTTTCATCGGTATATTTTTTACAGGGTCCCTGTTAACGGAAATTATCTTCTCGCTTGATGGTATTGGCCTGTTGGGATTTGAGGCAGCGATTAATCGTGACTATCCGGTTGTCTTTGGGACATTATATTTTTTCACTTTGCTGGGCCTGATTATGAATTTAATTGGGGATGTGATGTATCATGTGATTGATCCCCGTGTTGATTTTGAGGGGAGAGGTTAAGCCATGACCCCAATCAATCAACGTCGTCTAGAAAATTTTAAATCTAATCGCAGGGGGGTGTGGTCTTTGTGGATTTTCTTGGTCTTATTCGTTGCCTCCATGTGCGCGGAATTAATTGCAAATGACAAACCCATATTGGTTTCTTATGAAGGTGAAATTTATACACCATTTTTGAATGAATATCCGGAAACCATGTTTGGTGGTTTTTTTGAAACAGAGGCAGAATATCGTGATCCGGAAGTTCAAGCCTTGATCACAGATACAGGTGGCTGGATTGTCTGGCCTATGGTGCGTTTTAGTTATGACAGTATCAATTATGAACTGAAGGTGCCAACACCTGCCCCACCAAGTTATGTAAACTGGCTTGGCACAGACGATCAGGGACGTGATGTGGTTGCCAGATTGATTTATGGCTTTCGCGTATCGGTTTTGTTTGGATTGGTGCTGACAGTTGCCAGTTCGGTGATTGGGGTAACCGCAGGTGCGGTGCAGGGTTATTTTGGCGGATGGGTGGATTTAGCTGGGCAGCGCTTTATTGAAATTTGGTCAGGCCTGCCAACGCTGTTTTTATTGATTATTTTAGCAAGTTTTGTTGAACCTAATTTTTGGTGGTTGCTGGGTTTGATGTTGATGTTCACATGGGTGTCTTTGGTGGGGGTGGTGCGCGCTGAATTTTTACGGGCGCGCAATTTTGATTTCGTACGGGCTGCAAAGGCACTTGGGGTTTCGGATACTAAAATCATCATTCGTCATGTGTTACCAAATGCGATGGTTGCGACCTTCACTTTTTTGCCTTTTATCTTGAATGGTTCCATCACCATGTTGACCGCCCTAGATTTTCTGGGTTTTGGGTTGCCGCCGGGTTCAGCGTCATTGGGGGAACTTTTGAACCAAGGCAAAAATAATTTAGAAGCACCGTGGTTAGGATTGACCGCCTTTTTTGTTTTGGCCACCATGTTATCATTGCTGATATTTATTGGCGAGGCCGTGCGCGATGCGTTTGACCCAAGAAAGACCTTCCAATGAGTAATGCCTTGTTAGACGTTAAAGATCTTGAAGTTTCTTTTGGTGATGCACCAGCTGTACGTGGAGTTTCTTTTTCATTGCAGAAAGGGGAAACCTTGGCCTTGGTTGGGGAATCGGGATCGGGGAAATCTGTCACCGCCTTATCCATACTGCAATTACTGCCTTATCCACGTGCGCATCATCCCAAAGGATCGATTAAGTTTAAGGGTGATGAATTGATGAATGTGGGGGAAAACCATATTCGAAAAATTCGTGGCAACCGCATTGCAATGATTTTTCAAGAACCCTTAAATTCACTCAATCCGCTTCATTCAGTTGAACGTCAAATCAGTGAAGTACTATTTGTTCATAAGTTGATGAACAAGCGCCAAGCCCAT
>Ga0105358_10001604_pt1 | contig 12063 bp, 10 predicted proteins | sample GOMGulsemesocosm_5_FD_83509 | JGI IMG/M metagenome (GOLD analysis project Ga0105358, IMG submission 83509) | Methane-oxidizing microbial communities from mesocosms in the Gulf of Mexico - GOM15C Gulf of Mexico | ecosystem: Environmental > Aquatic > Marine > Cold seeps | place: Gulf of Mexico...
TGATGGGTGGCGACTCGACGTATAAAGGGAGCTTGAGTATGAACGTTCTCGATACATCTGGTTTGGTTTCCACATCATTTGGTAGTTGGGGCGGTGTAGAGGGTGGTGACAGTGCCACCTTATTGGATAAAGAAAATTATAAGTACATACGTTTGAATTTTAAAGATGATTTGCTAGTGGGTGCTATCACGGTTGGTCGTACGGATTTCATTGGTGTAATGCGTGGTTTAATACAATCAGAGGTGCCTTTAGGTGAGTGGAAAGAAAAACTTAAAGAAGACCCAACACTATTGATGAATGCATATTTATCTAAATCATTGGATGCTGCTCGGTAAGACGGTGAAAATATGCTCGCGTTGCAATGGACAATGAGGCACTAAATCCAGTAAAATTCGCGGTCATACATATTAACAATCAAAACGGGTAGTACCAGTAAAGGTTCTTCCCGTTTTGCATATCTAAAGGTGGTGTAATTTGTCTGACATAGCGATACTGGTTCTTGAAAACGGTAGTGTTTTTCACGGCCAATCAATAGGCGTTCAAGGCCTAACGACTGGCGAGGTTGTTTTTAATACGTCGATGACGGGTTATCAAGAAATTCTCACCGACCCATCCTATTCGCATCAGATAGTAACCCTAACATATCCACATATTGGGAATGTCGGCGTGAATACTGAAGATGAAGAATCTACGGCTGTTCACGCACGTGGTTTGGTCATCAGAGATTTGCCGTTGCTACACAGTAACTGGCGCTCAGAAGAATCTTTATCTGCTTACTTAGTAAGAAATAATATTGTTGCGATTGCTGATATTGATACACGCAGATTAACAAGAATATTGCGTGAAAAAGGTGCTCAGCGTGGTTGCATCATTACAGGTATAGATGTTGATGAAAAACGAGCATTAGCATCAGCAAAAGAGGCCGCATCGCTTAAAGGGCTAGACCTTGCCCAATTGGTAACATCAAAAAAACCTTATGACTGGATAGACTCGGTTTGGCAGTTAGACCCAACACAGAGCACCGAAACGAAGAAAACTGCTTTTAAGGTTGTCGCGTATGATTTTGGGGTTAAACGAAATATCCTTAGGCTATTAGTTGAGTCAGGTTGTGATGTACATGTCGTGCCAGCGAAAACAGCTGCATCAGAAGTGTTAGCGATGTCACCAGATGGCGTGTTTTTATCTAATGGTCCGGGTGACCCAGAACCCTGTGACTATGCGATTGATGCTATTAAAACTATTCTTGATAAGAAAGTCCCCGTTTTTGGTATTTGTTTAGGATATCAGTTGTTGGCATTAGCCAGTGGCGCCTCAACAGTGAAAATGAAATTCGGTCATCACGGAGCAAACCATCCAGTACAAGATCTAGAAACACAGCGCGTTATGATCACTAGCCAAAATCACGGTTTTGCTGTGGATGCAGACTCATTGCCCGTTAACTTAAAACCAACACATGTGTCTTTGTTTGATAAGAGCCTACAAGGGATCGAGCGGACTGACTGCCCTGCGTTTGGTTTTCAGGGGCATCCTGAGGCAAGCCCGGGCCCACAAGATATCGTTTATTTGTTTGACCGTTTTACTGCGATGATGAAGTCGTATAAGACTTAATTAAGCGGCTAACTGCTGAAATAAAATTTACACCCTTTTGGGTACACATGGCGATTAGCCTAAAAAATTTATAAAGAGAATTATGCCAAAAAGAACCGATATAAAATCCGTTTTACTATTAGGTGCTGGTCCTATTGTTATTGGTCAGGCCTGTGAGTTTGATTATTCTGGAACACAAGCCTGCAAGGCGCTAAGAGAAGAAGGTTACCGCGTAATTTTGGTGAACTCAAACCCTGCGACGATCATGACGGACCCAGAAACGGCTGATGCAATTTATATTGAACCGGTTGATTGGCAAACAGTTGAAAAAATCATCGAAAAAGAAAAGCCGGATGTTCTATTGCCAACAATGGGTGGCCAAACAGCACTTAACTGTGCGTTAGACCTTGATCGTCATGGTGTGCTTGCGAAGCATAACGTTGAAATGATTGGTGCGTCTAAAGAAGCTATTGATAAAGCAGAAGACAGAGATTTATTTAAAAAAGCGATGACCAAAATTGGTCTTTCAACGCCACGTTCTTTTGTTGCGCATAATATGGAAGAGGCGTTTGTCGCGCTTGATGATATTGGCTTCCCAACGATTATTCGCCCATCTTTTACAATGGGTGGAAGTGGCGGTGGTATTTCGTATAACCGTGAAGAGTTTGTAGAAATTTGTGAGCGTGGTTTAGATTTGTCGCCAACTAATGAGTTGTTGATTGAAGAGTCTGTTTTAGGTTGGAAAGAATATGAAATGGAAGTTGTTCGTGACCGTAAAGACAACTGCATTATTATTTGCTCTATTGAAAACTTTGACCCCATGGGTGTGCACACAGGTGACTCGATTACAGTTGCGCCAGCTCAAACATTAACGGATAAAGAATATCAAATTATGCGTAATGCCTCGATTGATGTATTACGTGAAATTGGTGTAGATACGGGTGGCTCTAATGTCCAATTTGCGATTAACCCAGACAATGGGGCGATGATTGTGATTGAGATGAACCCACGGGTTTCACGCTCATCGGCGTTAGCATCAAAAGCAACAGGTTTCCCAATTGCCAAAGTGGCAGCAAAACTGGCGATTGGTTATACCTTGGATGAGCTAAGTAACGAAATTACGGGTGGCGCAACGCCAGCGTCGTTTGAACCGTCCATTGATTACGTCGTTACAAAAATCCCACGTTTTACATTTGAAAAATTCCCAATGGCGGATGATCGCTTAACAACACAGATGAAGTCAGTGGGCGAAGTGATGTCAGTTGGACGAACATTCCAAGAGTCCCTTCAAAAAGCTTTACGTGGACTTGAAACAGGCATGAGTGGTTTAGATCCAATTGTCGATTTAAATGAAGAAGGTATTGATTCAGTTTTAAGGCGTGAGATTCAACAACCAGGTGCAGATCGTATCTGGTATTTGGCTGATGCGTTTAGAAAAGGCTTTGGCTTAGAAAGTATTTTTGAACAAACAAAGATTGATCGATGGTTCTTGGTTCAAATTGAAGATCTTTTGAATGAAGAAACGGTATTAGCTGGTCAAGACCTTGCTTCTATCGATAGTCCGGCTATGTATCGTTTAAAGCGCAAAGGTTTCTCTGATGCACGTTTGGCGACCTTATTGGGTGCCGAAGAAAGTGCGGTAAGAAAGGTTCGCCATGGTATGAAAATTCGCCCAGTGTATAAGCGTATAGACTCTTGTGCGGGTGAGTTTTCATCGCCAACGGCTTATATGTACTCAACGTATGAAGAGGAATGCGAGTCTCAACCGAGTGAGCGTGAAAAGATCATGGTACTAGGTGGTGGGCCAAACCGAATTGGTCAAGGCATTGAGTTTGATTATTGTTGTGTTCATGCTGCGTTGGCGATGCGTGAAGATGGTTATGAAACGATTATGGTTAACTGTAACCCTGAGACCGTTTCAACCGATTTTGATACCTCTGATCGTTTGTATTTTGAGTCGTTAACACTGGAAGATGTGCTTGAAGTTGTACACATTGAAAAACCGAAAGGTGTGATTGTTCAATACGGCGGTCAAACACCATTAAAACTGGCTGAAGATTTAGAAGCAGCAGGCGTGCCTATTATTGGAACATCACCCGAAGCGATCGATTTAGCTGAAGACCGTGAGCGTTTCCAACAATTAGTTGAAAAGCTGGGGCTTTTGCAGCCACCCAATAGAACAGCTCGTGAGCCTGAACAGGCGGTTCTGCTTGCAGAAGAAATTGGTTACCCGTTAGTTGTAAGGCCTTCTTATGTGCTGGGTGGACGCGCGATGGAGATCGTTTATAACGAAGCTGAACTACGTACCTATATGCGAGAAGCAGTGAGTGTTTCAAATGATTCACCGGTATTATTAGACCGTTTCTTAGATGATGCGGTTGAAGTGGATGTGGATGCTATTTTTGATGGGGAGGAGCTGTTGGTTGGTGGCATTATGGAGCATATCGAACAAGCGGGTGTGCACTCAGGCGATTCTGCGTGTTCATTACCTCCGTTTGATTTAAGTCAAGATGTGCAAGACAGAATGCGTGTGCAGGCTAAAGATCTTGCGCGTGAATTAGGGGTAGTCGGTTTAATGAATATCCAGTTTGCTATTAAAGGTGACGATATTTATATACTAGAGGTCAACCCACGTGCTTCACGTTCGGTTCCTTTTGTGTCAAAAGTGACCGGTTACCCACTGGCTAAGATTGCCGCACGTTGCATGGCGGGTCAATCATTGGTGGCGCAAGGTACGACTGAAGAGATTATTCCAGATTATTTTTCAGTTAAAGAGTCAGTTTTCCCATTTGTTAAATTCCCAAATGTAGATCCATTATTAGGCCCAGAGATGAAATCAACAGGCGAAGTTATGGGGGTTGGTGAAACGTTTGGAGAAGCATTTGGTAAATCACAACGTGCTGCTGGAATAGAGTTATCGAATGAGGATAAGGTGTTGTTCAGTGTTAGAGAAGCTGACAAGGTAAAAATGATTGATTTGGCCAAAACATTGGTTTCGCGAGGTAAGCAAATACTAGCAACTCGAGGTACAGCAGAAGCATTAAAGGCGGCTGGAATTGAATGTGAGGTTGTTAATAAAGTAAACGAAGGCCGTCCACACATTGTGGACGTAATTAAGAATGAAAGTATTCAATTAGTGGTAAATACCACAGAAGGCAAGCAGGCGATCATGGATTCATTTTCAATTCGTCGTGAATCATTACAAAATAAAGCAACATACTGTACAACGATTGCTGGTGCGAAAGCGACGATTGATGCGTTAGCAGATATTACTGTAAAAGAAGTAAGAGAGCTTCACGTATTACAGTCACGCCATTAGAAAGTACAATTTTAAGGACTATTTATGAGTAAGACACCATTAACTAAAAAAGGCGCACAAAGTTTAAAAGACGAACTGGATGTATTGAAAAATGTAAAACGCCCCAAAATTACCGAGGCAATTGCGGATGCACGTGCGCACGGTGATTTAAAAGAAAATGCTGAATATCATGCGGCTAGAGAAGAACAAGGCTTGGTGGAAGCTCGAGTGCGGGATATTGAAAGCAAATTAGGACATGCGCAAATTATTGATGTATCTACCATGAATGCTAACGGCAAAGTTATTTTTGGTTGTACTGTTGAGCTTGAAAATATCGAGACTGAAGAAGTGATTGTCTACACGATTGTCGGCGAGGATGAAGCGGATATTAAGAAAAACTTAATTTCTTATGCATCTCCTTTTGCAAAAGCATTGATTGGCAAGGAAGAAGGAGATATTGCCGAGGTGAGAGCACCCGGTGGCATTACTGAATTTGAAATTATGGCTGTTCGTTACGAATAAGCCTTCTTATCTTTGTTTTCCCTATAAAACACGGCCATAAAGCCAATACTTTGAACGACCTCTGAAGAGGTTTTGTCAGCAATTTTCTGAATGATTGCCTTTTTATCATCACGATCATCAGCAGAAATTTTAACTTTAATAAGTTCATGGTGCTCAATCGCTGATTCAATTTCATCAAGCACATTAGTGGTCAAACCTGATTGTCCTAAGCGAACGACGGGCTTTAAGGAATGTGCGAGTGATTTTAATTTCTTTTTTTGCTGGTTTGATAAGGCCATGGTGTTTAATAAAATGCTGTTAAGTTAGGTCGCGCATTCTACACTTATAATGATAGTAGAGGGTGTTTCAGTTTACTAAGACCCTTGAGTTGACAGTTAATAAAATAATCATTAATACGAATGTATGACAAAACATAAGAATAAACAAAAGTGGCTAGATGAACACTTTAACGATGAATACGTTAAAAAGGCTCAGCAATTGGGTTTACGTTCACGAGCAGTTTTTAAGCTAGAAGAAATTGATAAAAAAGATAGGTTGTTGAGGCCGAACCAAATTGTAGTGGATTTAGGTGCGGCACCTGGTGGCTGGTCTGAATATGCTGTAAAGAAAGTAACTGGAAAAGGTCGTGTTATTGCACTAGACCTATTAGATATTGAACCTATTAGTGGCGTTGACTTCATTAAAGGTGATTTTAGTGATGATGAGGTTTTTGAAGCATTACAGGGCTTAATTAATAATCAACCTATAGATATCGTAATGTCAGATATCGCACCTAATATGAGTGGGAGCAAGGCGATAGACCAGCCGAAATCAATGTACTTAGCCGAATTAGCGCTAGACTTTGCAAAAAACAGTTTAGGGAGCAAAGGGATGTTTCTGATTAAGCTTTTCCAAGGAGAGGGGTTTGATCAGTATGTTAAGGAGGCTAAGAAGGCTTTTTTGACAGTTGTTATTCGTAAGCCCAAGGCATCACGTGCACGCAGTCGTGAAGTTTACCTTTTGGCAAAGGGCTTGAAATTGTAGTAATCTAACCCCATACAGTATTGAACGAATTGTAAAAATAGCAGTCTGATTTTAAGCGCTGTCATAAATATAACTAGGGAGTATAGCTTTGAACGAAATGGTTAAGAATATTATTATGTGGGTGGTGATTGCCGTCGTATTAATGTCTGTATTTAATAATTTTGGTGGATCAAAAAAGTCACCTGATAGTGCCTTAAGTTATTCGCAGTTTATTAATTCTGTCAATGCTGGACAGGTCAGTAAAGTTTCTATTGATGGTCCAAATATTATCGGTCAAAGTGCCACAGGTGAACGGTTTACAACGCGTAGCCCCGGTGATATTCACCTAGTTGATGATTTGTTAAAAAATGGCGTTGAAATTATTGCAAAACCGCCTGAAGAGCAGTCAGCGATTATGTCAATCTTGATTTCTTGGTTCCCGATGCTCTTGTTGATCGGTGTTTGGATTTTCTTTATGCGCCAAATGCAAGGCGGTGCCGGTGGTGCAGGTGGCCGTGGTGCAATGTCTTTCGGTAAAAGTAAGGCAAAGTTGTTGAACGAAGATGAAATTAAAGTGACGTTTGCTGACGTGGCTGGTGTTCAAGAAGCAAAAGAAGAGGTTGGAGAAGTTGTCGACTTTTTAACAGACCCAAGTAAATTTCAAAAGTTGGGTGGCTTGATACCTCGTGGTATTTTAATGTCGGGTGCACCTGGTACAGGTAAAACACTATTGGCTAAAGCCATTGCGGGTGAAGCAAAAGTTCCGTTCTTCAGTATATCTGGCTCTGATTTTGTTGAAATGTTTGTTGGTGTGGGTGCTTCGCGTGTTCGAGATATGTTTGAGCAGGCTAAGAAAAGCGCACCATGCATTATTTTTATCGATGAGATTGATGCCGTCGGCCGTGCTCGGGGTATTGGCATTGGTGGCGGTAATGATGAACGCGAACAGACATTGAACCAATTGTTGGTTGAGATGGACGGATTTTCGGGTAACGAAGGGGTTATTGTTATTGCAGCGACTAACCGTCCCGATGTTTTAGACCCGGCCTTGTTACGTCCAGGTCGTTTTGACCGTCAGGTTGTTGTTCCATTGCCCGATATTCGAGGGCGTGAACAAATATTAAAAGTTCACCTTAAAAAAGTACCAGTTGGTGATAGCGTGAACCCTAACGTGATTGCGCGTGGTACCCCTGGTTTCTCTGGGGCTGATTTAGCTAACTTGGTTAATGAGGCCGCATTGTTTGCAGCTAGAGCAGATAAAAAACTAGTTGATATGAACGATATGGAAAATGCTAAAGATAAAGTGTTGATGGGTGCAGAGCGCCGCTCCATGGTAATGAGTGAAGAAGAAAAGAGATGTACAGCCTATCATGAGGCTGGTCATGCGATTGTGGGTCGTTTAGTGCCTGAACATGATCCTGTCTACAAGGTGACTATTATTCCTCGTGGACGTGCTTTGGGTGTGACCATGTTTTTGCCTGAGAAAGATCAGATTAGTATCAGTAAACAAAAGCTAGAAAGTCAGTTATCGAGTTTATATGGCGGTAGATTAGCCGAAGAAATTATCTTCGGTGAAGAAGCAGTAACAACAGGCGCCTCGAACGATATAGAACGAGCGTCAGCTATAGCAAGAAACATGGTGACGCAATGGGGCTTTTCAGAAAAACTTGGCGCATTAAATTATGGTGAAGATGAGAATGCAATGGGCCATTCAGGTGGTCAAACAAAGATGATTTCTGATGAAACAGCGGAGCTAATTAACAAAGAAGTTCGCGTGTTTATTGACAGAAATTACGGTCGCGCAAAAACATTGTTGAATGAGAATATCGATATTTTGCATTCAATGACTGAAGCCTTAATAAAGTATGAAACGCTTGATAGTGATCAGTTAGATCAGATAATGGCACGTAAACCAGTTAGTGAACCTAAAGACTGGGAAAACGATGATCATTCTGATTCTGGGAATGTTACGACAGAAGATAAAGACACTGCCGATAAAGAATCCAAGCCGACAGTTGGTGGTCCCGCTGAACAGCCTTAATTATGTTCAGGGTGAAGTGAGCCTATTATTAAACGTTAAGAACCCCCAGATTATGGGGGTTCTTAACATTACGCCGGACTCTTTTTCCGATGGTGGTCGCTTTACGGTAGTAGAAACGGCGGTTCAGCAGGCATTGAACATGGTCGAGCAGGGCGCCTCGATCATTGATATTGGTGGTGAATCTACACGTCCCAATGCAACAACGGTGTCAATTGAACAGGAGCTAAGTAGAGTTGTTCCTGTAATAAAAGGCATTCGTTTAAAATCGAATATTGCCATCTCAATCGATACCAGTAAGCCTGAAGTGATGAAAGCAGCAATAGAAGCGGGTGCTGACCTTATCAATGATGTTTATGCCCTGCAAAGGCCTGGAGCGCTCGATATGGCGGCAGTTTTAGGTGTTCCAGTATGTTTAATGCATATGCAGGCTGACCCTGAAACAATGCAAGATAAGCCCAGTTATTCAAATGTGATTGAAGAGGTGAATGACTTTTTCAAACAACGAATAGCGGCCTGTAAAAAGGTGGGTATCACTCAAGATAAAATCATAATAGATCCTGGTTTTGGCTTTGGTAAAACGTTACAACATAATTTGAGTTTATTAGCGAGACTAGATGACTTTATGATTCATGGTTGTCCAATACTGGCCGGGTTATCAAAAAAATCAATGCTAGGTGAGTTATTAAATAAAAAAGTTAACGAGCGGGCGCTTGGGAGTGTAACTGCTGCATTACTGGCAGTGGTTAATGGAGCGTCTATTGTTCGTGTGCATGATGTTGCTGAAACATCGGATGCGTTAAAAATATATAATGCGGTTCAAAGTGCGAAATGAGAGAAGTATGACAAGGAAATATTTTGGTACCGATGGTATTCGTGGTTTAGTAGGTGAAGGCGTGATTACGCCAGAGTTTATATTGAAGCTTGGTTGGGCAACAGGGAAGGTATTCGAAGAGCAAGGCCATTGTAAAATTGTTATTGGTAAGGACACACGTATATCCGGTTATATGTTTGAGTCGGCGCTAGAAGCAGGCTTGGTTGCTGCTGGTGCTGATGTTCAGCTACTGGGGCCGATGCCAACACCTGGAATTGCGTATTTAACTAGAACGCTTCGTGCGAATGCCGGCATTGTGATTAGTGCTTCACATAACCCGCATTATGATAATGGTATAAAGTTTTTTTCCAGTGAGGGTAAGAAACTCGCTGATGAAATTGAGCATGCAATAGAGCAAAAAATGGATGAACCACTAGTCGTGGTTGAATCCTCTCGTTTAGGTAAAGCTAGCAGGGTTGATGATGCGGCCGGCCGTTACATCGAGTTTTGTAAAAGTACCGTTCCACCAATGATGGACTTATCAAATTTAAAAATGGTTGTTGATTGCGCGCATGGTTCTACATATCACGTTGCACCTTTTGTGTTCAGTGAATTAGGTGCAGAGGTTATTAAAATTGGGGTTGAGCCAAATGGAATTAATATTAATGATGGTTGTGGAGCAACTAACCCTAAAGCTTTAACAGAAGCGGTGCTGTCAAACAAAGCTGATTTTGGTGTGGCATTAGATGGCGATGGTGATCGTTTAATTATGGTCGATCACCTAGGTGAAATTCTAGATGGTGATGAAATTCTATATATTTTGGCAAAAGGTAGACAAGCTAAAGGTTATCTTGGCTCATCCGTTGTGGGAACACTAATGACTAACCTTGGCGTTGAACATGCGCTAAATAGGTTAGGGATAGACTTATTGAGGTCACAGGTCGGTGATCGGCATGTTATTCAGCTTATGAATGAATCTAATTCAATATTGGGTGGTGAAGGCTCTGGTCATATTATTTGTGCTGATAGAACGACAACAGGTGATGGCATCATATCGGCTTTACAGGTTCTTGAAACAATGGCTCGTGAGTCAAAATCATTGAATGAGTTAAAAAGTGATATTCAAAAGTATCCCCAATGTATGATTAATGTGAAGCTTAAAGGTGATAAAAAGTTTGTGATGACAGACAAGATTATTAAAGCCGTTGCGTCGATTGAAGAGATTTTAAATGACACTGGCAGAGTATTATTAAGGCCTTCCGGCACAGAACCATTGGTCAGGGTGATGGTAGAAGGCGAAGATATTGCATTAGTAGAAACATTAGCGATGGATCTAAGTAAAAAAGTTGAGTGCTTACTCGATGCTTAAAACCTCTTGCTATAGTTTATTAGGTTATTAATAAGATTGATTTCTTTGTTAATAATCGCTAACCTTGCTCGTTTTTAAGGTAAGAAGCTTGATGCGTCAGTCACTGGTTATCGGGAATTGGAAAATGAATGGTTCACTTGGCTTAACTAGTGAACTTTTACATGCAATAGAAGATGCTATTGATGATAAAATATCGTGCGAAATTGGGGTTTGCATTCCTTTTGTTTACATTAATGTTGCTCAACAGTTAGTCAAGCAAACAGCTATTAAAGTAGGTGCTCAAACGGTTTCTGAGTACCAATCTGGTGCGTATACAGGCGAAGTTTCTGCTGAGATGTTGGCAGAAGTTGGTTGCAAGTGGGTACTAGTAGGGCATTCAGAGCGACGAACGCTTTTTAATGAATCAAATTTACTGCTGGTTGAAAAAGTGCTGGCAGCTCAAGCAGCTCGTTTGGTACCCGTTTATTGTGTCGGCGAAACAGAGGCAGATTACAAGTCAGGTGTAACATTCGACGTCATTAAAGAGCAAGTAGAGGCGTTATTAAGTAACCAAGCAGTTGATTTAGATCAGTTGGTGCTAGCTTATGAGCCAGTTTGGGCAATTGGGACAGGCTTGACTGCATCCCCGGAAGAGGCGCAAAAGGTACATGCTTTTATTCGAGGGTTAGTAAAAGAAAAAAATATAAAATCGGCTGAAAGGCTTCAAATTTTATATGGTGGAAGTGTAAAGCCAGACAATGCATTATCATTGTTTGGACAAAGAGATATTGATGGTGGTTTGATAGGTGGTGCATCACTTGATGCAAACGCGTTTATTTCAATTTGCCAAAAAGCTTAAAGATGAATCAGGCAGGTAGTATTCTGCTGTAATGGAACTTATACCGGTAGGTATAAAAGGATAAAGTGATGAGTGTGTTTGCAATAGTTTTATCAGTGCATGTGTTAATTGCTGCGTTGATGATAGGTTTAATTTTAATCCAGCACGGTAAAGGTGCTGATGCAGGTGCTGCCTTTGGTAGTGGTGCGTCAGGAACAGTATTTGGTGCTAAAGGTTCAGCGTCTTTTTTAAGTCGTTCGACCGCTATTTTAGCGGCACTGTTTTTTTCTACCAGTTTAGCGTTAGCCTACTTAGGTGGTAATAGAGCTGCGCCTGAAGATATTGTTGATGGCCTTACTATTTCAAAACCAGCACAATCTATTGAGGCAACACCAGCTGATCTAATAAACAGCATTGCTAAACCGAGTGATGAGGCTGTTGATGAGGACGGTATGAAACCTGCTGATGACATGCCTATTCCTGATTAATTGAATTGCCGAGGTGGTGGAATTGGTAGACACGCTATCTTGAGGGGGTAGTGTCCTTATGGACGTGCGGGTTCAAGTCCCGCTCTCGGCACCAATAAATATAGGCATTAAGATTCATTGATGAATAA
>Ga0105358_10001605_pt1 | contig 12049 bp, 13 predicted proteins | sample GOMGulsemesocosm_5_FD_83509 | JGI IMG/M metagenome (GOLD analysis project Ga0105358, IMG submission 83509) | Methane-oxidizing microbial communities from mesocosms in the Gulf of Mexico - GOM15C Gulf of Mexico | ecosystem: Environmental > Aquatic > Marine > Cold seeps | place: Gulf of Mexico...
TAAGAATTGTAAAAAAATAATACTACTAAACTGTACTTTATGATTATTTTTTGCGTAAGCAGGTATAAATACTTGTGTAAAAGCACCCTCTGCAAATATACGCCTAAAAAGATTTGGTAACTTAAAAGCTACAAAAAAGATATCACTATAAATATTTGCACCTAAAATAGAAGCCGTTAAAAGATCTCGTAAAAAACCTAAAATTCTAGATACTAAGATACCAGCACTGTTTGTAAAAATTTTTTTTAAAATAGTATATACCCTCTTCTTTAATTAAAAGTATTATAGTAAATATTTGTTTAATTAAAACAACTTTTGTTAAGTAATCTTTTGTTATCATCTTTTTACAAATTTATTAAGGATACAAATGAAAAAACTTTTACTAATAATGCTCTCTTTTGCATTTTTAAATGCAGCAAATCCTATAGCTGTATTAGAAACTACACAAGGGAATATTGAGATAGAACTAAGAGCTGATTTAGCACCAAAAACAGTAGAAAATTTTACTACACATATCAAAAATGGATACTATGATGGTCTTATATTTCATAGAATTATCAAAAACTTTATGATACAAGGTGGAGACCCAACAGGGACTGGTCGAGGTGGAGAATCTATTTGGGGTGGTAAATTTAAAGATGAATTTAATGCAAAAGCGATGTTTAATAAAGTAGGAATACTAGCTATGGCAAATGCAGGTGCTAATACTAATGGAAGTCAGTTTTTTATCACAACGACGCAAACGCCTTGGTTAAATGGTAAGCATACAATTTTTGGATATGTAAAAGGTAAAAAGAGTTTTGAAGTAGTTGAAATACTTGAAAATGTTCAGACTTCTGGTAGATACGGTGGAAATCGTCCACTCAAAGAGGAAAAAATCATAAAAGCTTATATAAAATAAGCTTTTATACATTTATAATATATCTATTTTATTTTATCAATAACTTTCATCAAAAAATTTGCAGAGTTTTTAGCACTAGCTTCTAAAAACTCTTCAAAATTAAATCCAGCATCCATATCAGCAGTATCACTAATCGCTCTTAAAATCAAACATGGAACATTTAATGCATCACAAACAACTGCAACACTAGCACCTTCCATCTCCAAAGCATCTGCATTGAAAGTAGTAGAGATAAACTCTTTTCGTTTTTCATCACAAACAAACTGATCTCCAGTAGCTATAATGCCTTCTATAATTTTCACATCATTTTCTTTTGCAACTTCTAAAGCTATATTTTTAAGATTTTCATCTGTATCTACATATACTTCACCACCTGGTACGAAACCGTGAGGATGCCCAAATGCTGTGATATCTAAGTCATGTTGAGAAAGTTTATTTGCAACTATCAAATCACCTATTTGAAGATCTGGATTTACCCCACCAGCAACGCCAGAAAAAAGCAAAGTATCGCAAGAGAATTTTTGTATCATAGTAGATGCTGTAAGTGTTGAGAAAACCTTTCCTATTTTACTATAAGCAATCACTACATTTAAGTTTCCTAGCTTACATTCATAGTAAGTATTATTTGCATAATTTACTTTATTTATATCTGTAAAATTTTCTAAAAGAGGAGTGATTTCCTCTTCCATTGCACCCATAATCGCTAGTTTAGTCATTTAATTTTTCCAAAGTAGCTTCAAGTGTTTTCATATCTGAAACATTAAGTGTGGGAACTGATTTGATAATCTTTCTATTCATACCTTTTAAGACAGCACCATTTCCAAACTCAATCATCATATCTAATTCACTCGCATGAGCTACAATAGAATGTTTGTATTTTACAGGAGAGATAAGTTGAGAACTTAACAATTTAATAGCATCTGCTTTTGTATTATAAGGCTTAGTTGACACATTTGAAATTACAGAAGTATCAAAATTATCAGTAATATACTCTTCTAAAAATGGTTGTAATTTTTCTACAGCACCGTTAAGTAGTTCACAATGACTAGCAACGCTCATATCTAGTACAATTGCCCGTTTTGCACCTGCTTCTTTAAAAGTATCTACTAATGATTCTAAGTCTGCTTTAAGACCAGCTACAACAATTTGACCATCCATATTATAATTTGCAGCCCAAACTTTTTTACCTTCTTCTCTTTGTAAACTTGCCATAGATTCTACTGTAGCATCATCTAATCCTACAAGTGCCATCATTCCAGCTCCTGCACCTGCACAAGCTTCGTTCATAAATAAACCTCTTCTATGAACTAATTCAATTGCATCCAGATAATCAATAGCACCACTAGCGACAATCGCAGAAAACTCTCCTAAAGAATGTCCCAATACAAATTCTGGTTTTATATCACATTTTTCTTTAAATATAGCTAGTGCAATACAGCTCACAAGTAAAATAGCAGGTTGAGTAAATTCAGTTTTTCCTAAATTTTCACTCTCATTAAATAATAAATCTTCAAAATCAAAACCTAATCTATCACTTGCATTTTTAATCATATTTTTAGCAATATCACTATTTTCAAAAAATTCTTTCCCCATGCCATTTTTTTGACTTCCTTGACCTGGGAATATAAAAGCTACTTTTTTCATTTTCTTTCCTTATATTAAATTTGAGTATAAATTAAAAACTCCTATTTCAAAAGAAATAGGAGTTTCAATACTATATGATTAAATCATTATTAGTTACTTGAACAACATCCACCTGATGATTTTTCAGCTGGTTCAGTAGAACAACATCCGCCTTCTGAACCATGATCATGAGAATGCTCAGGAGTATCATCAGTACCACAACTTCCTCCACCACAACATCCACCACCAGCAGCTGCCATACCACCAACAACACCTACTTGAATCTCTTCTTCAGTAGCCGCTCTAGTCGCTAAAATAGTTACAGAAAACATCAATGTCTTTCCAGCCATTGGATGATTATAATCTATAGTTACTTCATCATCACTAACACTCTTAACAAGAACTTGTACAGTTTCTCCAGCTTCTCCTGTACCATATAATGACATACCTTCACTAAGCTCAATATCTGCAAATTGTTCTTTTGGTAAAGTTTGTAAAGCCTCTTGGCTATATTCACCATAAGCATCAACAGCTTGAACTAAAACATCAGTTTTATCTCCAACACTTAAATCAACAATCTCTTTTTCAAGACCAGGAATAATTTGTCCCATATCTGTGATAAACTCAAGAGGAGATCCTCCAACATTTGTATCTAATTGTTCTTTAGTGTTTGCATCATTTAGTGTATATTCTATCGAAATTACTTTATTTGACATAATTTTCCTTTATTTTTTAATATATAATTTTTTTAGAAGCTGTTTTTGCTTCAATAGATTCTGGATATATATCTACAATTGTATTGTAAAAATTTTGAGCATTTTCACTATCACCTAGCTTATCAAATGATATAGCACTATGTAAAAGAAGTTTTGGTAAATATTTTGCTTTATCATAAAGAGTCATACTCTTCTTAAAATAATGTAATGCTTCTTTGTATTTTTTTCTATAATATTTAATTTCACCTACATAAAAATTACATTCTGCTGGTCTATAGTTTTTACCAATAAGGTCTTCGAAAATTATAATTGCTTTTGTAAAATAATCTTTTTTAAATAAAGCTTTTGCTTCTTTTAGGCGCTCTTTAGATGGCTTTTGAGAAGAAACTTTTTTTTGGGTTACTTTATTTTGTACTTTTGTACTATCTAATAAAGAAATCAACTTATTAAAATCTTTTTTACTTACATAATTATTATTTATATCATTAACTAAAGTAACAATTTTATCAAAAGATCTTTTGATTGTTTTAATATTCTTTTTATTTTCTTCTACTTGCAATTTTATTTTTGTCATATCAGCATCAATAGAAAGTTGGGTATTAGCGATTATTTCACTATTTTTATTGATATCATTCGTTAGATTTTGATTAGTAACAATAACTGACTCGATATGTTTATTTAAAGATTTAAAAACTTTATCTAGCTTTAAACTTTCACCCTCAAGTAATGATTCTATACCATCAACCCGTTCATCTAAATCTTGTACTAATGAGTTTGTTTGTTTTAATTTTTTTTCAGTTTTTATTACTATTTTTTTATTTTTTACTATAACTTTTTCAGTATTAGTCAAACCATATGGTTTAGACGATTCCAAATCGCCTGCACCAAACATAGAGGTTTCAGCACTAGAAAAAGAAGTAAAGAAAATACAAATACTTATAATTAATCTAAACAAAAAAAACTCTTATACTATGGTAATAATCTATAATCAACTCTTCTGTTCATTTTCCAACAAGCAGCATTTCTTTGTGTACAAATAGGATTACTTTCACCATAACTAACCATTACAATTCTTTTTGCATTAATACCATCAGCAACAAGTGCATCTTTTGTAGCCTTGGCTCTTTTTAAACCTAATGCGTAGTTATATTCATCACTTCCCCACTCATCACAATTACCTTCTAATTTAATTTTTAATCCATCATATGACTGTACTGTTTCATCAATTTTAGTATAATTCGAGGTAGTAACTTCTCTCATCTTATCACTTAACTTATATTTATCAAATCCAAAATGAACAGACTCTAAAAGTACTACTTTACCATCTACATCACTTTGAACACTATTCACAGATTCATTTGTAATCTTTTGTAACCTATTTCTAGAGTCTATAGAATTAGAATCCATATTAGAATTTGTCATTTTATCATCTGACACTGCAACTCTATCTATTTTTGTGTCCACACTTGTAAGTGAATTTCCATCATATTCAACATCTTTTGATGCACACCCTGCTAACAATCCAACTGTAAACATACCTAATAACGCATTTTTAAAAATACTATTCATATTAAATCCTTATCTTCTTAAAATTTATTTAAAACATTTTACAACATAGATACTTAAAATAAAATAACTACCAATCGATAGACTGTAACTTACCACTTTTTAAAGGAAAAAGAAAACTTTTATTATAGTTTATTCTGATTATTCCTAAATAACTCTTATTTGTACTTTTTATAAAAAGTAATGATTCCCCATCCGAGGAAAACTTTGGAAATTGATTACGACCATTTGTTGTTAATCGTCTCACATAATCACTTTTTGTTGATATTAAATATAAATTAAATACATTACTCCCAAATTCATTATCTGTTTCTCTACTTGAATATACAATATAATCATCTGAAGTGGTAGCTTGTGAATTATTCTTTCCATGATAAATCATTCGCTCCACACCATTTTGACCTATTTTTTTAGCAAAAATATTAGGATATTTTAATCTATCAGAAACAAAAACTATTTTCGTATCATTTTCGACAAAACTACCTCCAACATCAATACCAGAATATTTTGTAATTCTAGTTTTGATTCTACTTTCAGTATCATAAATATATATATCAGGCTGTGAATTTGGAGCCATTGTTAATACCAACTTTTTCCCATCATCACTTACATCCGAACAAATAATCATACCGTCACTTTTTAAAATAATTTCAAGTTTATTAGTATATAAGTTTTGTTTCATTAATGTAGGAACTAATCCTTTATAACTTGTATAATAAAATGCATTTTGTTCAGATGATGCCCATTTTGGAAAGATGTTCAATCCTCCTTTTACAACAACTTTTTGATATGTTAAAGTATAATCAGAAATGACAATTTCACTCGTTTTAGAATCTAAATATCTAGAAAATATTACAAACTTATCCATCCAACCAATGGATGGTGCTTTTAAATATTTATTAACATCAATTGCAATTTTATGTGCTAAAAATGGATATCGCTCATATGCTGAAGTTGCATAAGATTTATTAAGAACTATATTATTAGTATTTACATCATACAGTTTAGTATTAATAATATACCTATTTTTTGTATCTTTTTTAACTTGCAAAACTAAATATAAATCTATGCCATTATTTCTTAATATTTTATATTTTGGTATTTGAGTAAATTCAGTTTCTATTGTAATTGAGCTATCATTGAAGTGTCCACTCACTTGTAAATCTTTTTGAATTAATTTTAATAACTTTGTATCAATAGATCTATCTTTAATTGAGTCATTTACAGAAACAACACTAATTGTCGGTAAATTTGATTTATTTTTTACTATCTTCATTGTTGCATCTAAAGAAAATGCAAACTCGAAAAGAATAAAAAAAAGTATTATTTTAAACATTTTTAACCTTTTGATTGAAATAAAATTTCAATATTTATTGTTTTATTTGTTGGACTAATTGGATAAATTTTTTGTGTTTCATTATTTAAAAATTCTTTTAATTGATTATCAAATCCAATATTTCCAGAGTATTGTATAAATTTAAAACTGAATTTTCCATTATTTAGAATAATTATATTGACTTTTGCCTTTAAATCATTTACAAATATTGTTGGAATCCATCTTGTAGATAACATTTGATAAATTTTTGCATAATATGGATCTTGATTATCTTTAGCTTTATTCATTGTTAAATTTTTATTATCAGTTCTTGTTTCTATTTTTTCACTTAATTTAGATAAAACTATATCTTTTGTTTTTTTTTGTTTTTCAAACTTTGATTTAAATCTACTTGCAATACTACTATTTTTTATATTAAGTACTTTATCTTTAGAGGTATTTTTTATGTTTGTTTTAACATTTGCAAATAAAGATTTTAAGTTACTTCTTTGTTTTACACTAGTAGATGTTGTTTTTTTAACAACTTTTTGAGCAATCTTCTTATTTTTTACAGTACTTTTTAAAGTGATTTTTTCTTTTATCTTAGTATTAGTATCAATTATAATATCAAGTTGTAGTACTGTACTTTTAATAGCAGCATTAATCTTTTTTACTTCGTTTGTTTTAACATAAACTAAAAAAGATAATATTAGAATAATATAAATAGAAAGTGCAGCTATCGCAGAATAAATAAGTTCTTGTTTATTATCCATCAGTAATGAGTGCTACTTTAAAAAATCCAGCTTCCTTAACTGTTTTTAAAATATAAATTACATCTTCATATTTTAATTTTTTATCAGCTCTTATATGGACAGAGGTATCTCTATTTTTATTTTTAGAATATAAAATAAAATTATCAGCAAAATTATTAAACTTGTATTTCTTTTTATTTATTCTAATTTCTCTCTTATGATCAATAGAAATATCAATTTTTTTTAATTGTTGTACTTTTTTTGATTTACTACCTTTTGGTAGATTTATATTTTCTTCATACTCTAAAACAGGTGCTGTTACCATTAATATAGCTAATAAAACCAACATAACATCCACAAGTGGCGTAATATTTAAATCTGGTTTTTCTTCATAATCATACATGATTATCAGTCTCGAGCAATTATTATATCAATTTGAGACTTAATATATGTATTAAATTCATATACCTTTCGTGTAAGTATTTGATGAAAAGTATATGCAAAAATTGCTACAAAAATTCCTGCTGCTGTTGCAACTAATGCTTCACTAATTACAGGGGCAATTACAGAAAAACTAACTTTACTAGCAGTAGAAAATTTTGCAAATGATTCAAGTATACCAACAACAGTACCAAATAAACCAATAAATGGTGCTGTTGAAGAGACAATAGATAACCAAGAGATACCTGTACTAGCTTCTCTAACTAAAGAAGTCTCACAAACATTTAAGAACTCTTTAGAAACAGGTGCTTTATTTAAACATTGTCCTATTCTTGATAAAGGATTTACATAAGAATCTCTTGATAATAACGAGTTTAAATTATTCATTTCTGTAGAAATATAATCAGTTAATTGAAAGTATTTATACAAATAAATCCAAAAAATTAATATAAAATAAATAGAAAGTAGTGCTAATACTCCAATAGAGATAGCACTACTATTATTAAAATAATTTAATATTGTATCAATCATTTATTAACTAAATGAATTAATTTTTGATTCAACTGCAGCCATAGATACATTTGAATCTTTCACAGAATTAACTAATTCTTTTGCTAATTCTAATTTTTCTGAAATATCTGATGTTTCATCATTAGATAAAGAAACTGCACCATCAACCAAAATATCAATTGAGTCTTCAGAAACTTTAACATGACCCCAGTTAATTGCAACAGCTTCTTTTAAAGCATCTTTCTTTTCTATTTCAATAACACCAACAGTTAATGCTGATACTAAAGAAGCGTGATTAGGTAATACTCCGAACTCTCCCTCTTTTCCAGGAAGAGTCACAGATTTTACTTCACTATTAAATATTTCACCATTTGGTGTAACTATTGATAGTTTAATTGTATCCATATTTTTACCTTTGTAAGCTTACTAAGCTTTCATACCTTCAGCTTTTGCAATTGCTTCATCAATTCCACCAACCATATAAAATGCTTTTTCTGGCATATGATCATAAGAACCATCAAGAATACCTTTAAATCCTTTGATTGTATCGGAGAGTTCAACATATTTACCAGGGCTTCCTGTAAATACTTCAGCAACAAAGAATGGTTGAGATAAAAATTTCTCTACTTTTCTAGCTCTTTCTACGATAAGCTTATCAGCTTCTGACAATTCATCCATACCAAGAATTGCAATGATATCTTGTAAATCTTTGAACTTTTGTAAAAGTGATTGAACACCTCTAGCTGTATTATAATGTTCATCACCTAAAACATCAGCAGAAAGAATTCTAGAAGTTGAATCAAGTGGATCAACCGCTGGATAAATACCTTTTTCTGCAATTTTTCTGTTAAGAACTGTAGTTGCATCAAGATGAGCAAATACAGATGCAGGTGCAGGATCAGTTAAATCATCCGCAGGTACATAAACAGCTTGAACAGAAGTAATAGAACCTTTTTTAGTTGTAGTAATTCTTTCTTGTAAAGCACCCATTTCTCTTGCAAGTGTAGGTTGATAACCAACTGCTGAAGGAATTCTTCCTAAAAGAGCTGACATTTCTGAACCTGATTGTGCAAATCTAAAAATATTATCAACGAACATAAGTACATCAAGACCTTTTTCATCTCTAAAATACTCAGCCATAGTAAGACCTGTAAGAGCAATTCTATTTCTAGCTCCTGGAGGCTCACTCATTTGACCATAACATAAAGCAACTTTATCTAATACATTTGAATCTTTCATCTCAAAGTATAAATCATTTCCTTCTCTTGTTCTTTCACCAACACCAGCAAATACTGAGTAACCATCATGCTTAAATGCAACATTATGAATAAGCTCCATAATAATAACTGTTTTACCAACACCAGCACCACCAAATAGTCCAACTTTACCACCTTTAGAATAAGGAGCAAGTAAATCTACTACTTTAATACCTGTTTCAAACATCTCAGTTGAAGTTGATTGTTCCTCAAAAGTAGGAGCTTCTCTATGAATTGACATTCTTGGAGCATCGTTAGATACTGGAGCACCATCATCAACAGGCTCTCCAATAACATTAAAAATTCTACCAAGAACTTCTTCACCAACTGGAACCATAATAGGTGCCCCTGTTGCTACTACTTTAGTTCCTCTTGTAAGACCTTCTGTCATATCCATAGCAATAGTTCGAACTCTGCTATCTCCAAGATGTGCTGCTACTTCTAATACTAATCTCTCTTTAGTACCAGGTACTTCAATTGCATCGTTTATTGCAGGTAGGTATCCGTCGAATTCAACATCAACAACCGGACCCATAATCTGAATTATTTTACCTTCCATATATCCTCTTCCTTTCTATTACTTCATTGATTCAACACCAGAAATAATCTCAATTAATTCTGTTGTAATCGCTGCTTGTCTTGCTTTATTAAACTCAACTGTTAAATCATTCACTTTTTCTTTTGCATTATTAGTTGCACTATCCATAGCTTGCATTCTTGCACTATGCTCTGCAGCTAAAGAATCAATCAAAGAATAATACATATTAAAATCTACATATTTAGCAGTTAGTTCATTTAAAATCTCTTCATCATCATCTGGTTCAATATCTAACATAGACGAGGTATCTTGATCAACTGATACTGTATTTAAAGATATAGGTAAAAGATTTTTAACTTTAAGCTCTTGTGTAAGCATATTTAAAAATCCGTTATATACCATAATAACTTTATCTGTTGTACCGTTGTTAAAATCTTCGTAAGCATCTTTAATAAAATCAGATGCTTTTTCATATGTTGGTGCAGAAGTTAATCCAACTATGCTATCAAACAAATCAATATTTTGGAAAGTAAAGTAATCTATACCTTTTCTCCCCGCAGCTCTTAATCTAACAGTAGCACCTTTTGAAGTATACTCTTCAATAAGTGCTTTTACTGCTTTGATTGTAGCAACATTAAAACCACCACAAAGACCTTTATCAGCTGTAACAAAAACAACATCAACAACTTTTGGAGTTTCATTTGAAACAAAAGCTCTATTTAAATTGTCTTCATCTTGAACTTTACTAATTCTAGTAGCGATTTCTGATAAAATACTGTTTATCTTTAAAGCATAACTTTTTGCTTGTTCTGACAATTCTCGTGTTCTTCTTAACTTTGCAGAAGAAACAAGCTTCATAGCTTTTGTTGTCTTCTGTGTATTCTTAACACTTTTAATTTGTCTTGAAATATCTTTTAAGTTAGCCATAATATTTCCTTAGTCTGCTTTAAAAATAGTTTTAAACTCATTTATTGCTGATTCAAGAACTTCCTTGATATCGTCATCAATTTTTTTCTTAGCGTTTAAATCTGTAATCAAACTTGAATATTTAGACTCAATAAATGCATGAAACTCTGTTTCAAATCTAACAATATCTGATGGATCAATATCATCAATAAAACCATTAACACCAGCATATAAAATAGTAACTTGTTTTTCAATAACAAGTGGTTTATTAACACCTTGCTTAAGAAGTTCTACCATTCTTTGACCACGCTCAAGTTGAGCTCTAGTTGAAGCATCCAAATCAGAAGCAAATTGTGCAAATGCTTCAAGCTCTCTAAATTGTGCAAGATCAAGTTTAAGCGTACCAGCAACTTGCTTAGTAGCTTTTATTTGTGCAGCTCCACCAACTCTAGATACTGATAAACCAACATTAATAGCTGGTCTAATACCTGAATTAAATAAATCAGTTTCTAAGAAAATTTGTCCATCAGTAATTGAAATTACATTTGTTGGAATATAAGCAGCAACATCACCAGCTTGTGTTTCAACGATTGGTAAAGCAGTTAAAGAACCACCACCTAAATCATCATTAACCTTAGCAGCACGCTCTAACAATCTTGAGTGAAGATAAAAAACATCACCTGGATATGCTTCTCGACCTGGAGGTCGTCTAAGTAATAATGACATTTCTCTATATGCTACAGCATGTTTTGTTAAATCATCATATACTATTAAACAATGTTGACCATTATCTCTAAAGTACTCACCCATTGTAACACCTGTATATGGTGATAAGAATTGAAGTGCAGAAGATTCAGATGCATTTGCAGTAACAATTGTAGTATACTCCATAGCGCCAGCTGCTTCTAAAGCTCCAACAATATTAGCAACATTAGATGCTTTTTGACCAATAGCAACATAGATACATTTAACATCTTGTCCTTTTTGGTTAATAATTGCATCAATAGCAACTGTTGTTTTACCTGTTTGTCTATCACCAATAATAAGTTCTCTTTGACCTCTTCCAATTGGAACAAGTGCATCAATAGCTTTGATACCAGTAACTAGTGGTTCATGAACTGATTTTCTAGCCATAATTCCAGGAGCTTTTTCTTCTAATAATCTTGATTCATTAGATTCAATAACACCTTTACCATCTACAGGCTCACCAAGTGCATTTACAACTCTACCAAGTGCACCAGGACCTACTGGTACTTCAAGAAGTTCTCCAAGTCTTTTACAAGAAGTTCCTTCTCTAAGACCTTCACTTGAACCTAAAATAACAATACCAACTGCTGCTTCTTCTAAGTTTTGTGCCAAACCTCTTGCACCATTTTCAAACTCAACAATTTCTCCAGCCATTACATTACTTAGTCCGTAAACTTTAGCAATACCATCAGCGAAAGATATTATCTTACCTGTTTCATTAACATCTACATTTAATTCAAAATTATCTATTCTTTCTTTTATAATAGAACTGATTTCA
>Ga0105358_10001611_pt1 | contig 12036 bp, 11 predicted proteins | sample GOMGulsemesocosm_5_FD_83509 | JGI IMG/M metagenome (GOLD analysis project Ga0105358, IMG submission 83509) | Methane-oxidizing microbial communities from mesocosms in the Gulf of Mexico - GOM15C Gulf of Mexico | ecosystem: Environmental > Aquatic > Marine > Cold seeps | place: Gulf of Mexico...
ATATTCGCGGACTTGCTGGTGTTCGTCAACGTTATGCAGAATCAGGTAAAGAAGATGACTTTAAGGTCTTTATTCCAAGTTTAAGAAGAACAAGACTATTAACTGGGTCTGATTCACAAGATCCTTTAGCGTCTGGCTTGGAATTAACATGGGACGATTGGCGCTCATATTGGGTGAAAACTGACACCAATAACTTTGACTATAAACTAGTAGGAGAGGCATTAATTCTTGCATCACCGGAAGTTGGGCATGCTTATGGTTCACAAGTAATGACAGCAGATAAATGTAATTGGGCTAGTATAGAAGTAGAGCTTCGTCCAACTTGGATTTTAGAGATTACAGATAAAACGGGTAAATATCAGTATTCAAAGCGTCGCACTTATATTGATAAAGAATTCTACTATGCACAATACCAAATGACTTGGGATCCACGTGGTAACCCATTTAGAAACTGGGATGAAGTTCGTGATTTTCGACCATCAATTGGTGATATGCAGTGGAAATCAACCATGATCACAAATCAAGTGACTCATCGTGCGTCAACCTTAGAGATGAATTCTACTTGGGAAGGACGTGATGAAGAAGTTACTGATGAAATGTTTGATATTGATCAATTACGAGATTATCAATAATTTAATCAAATAACATTAAGCATTAATAATCAAAGCAGTGAAGCGAAAGTTTCACTGCTTTTTTTTATGCTTTAAATCATTATTTTTTGATTAATAGCTGGGAGTAGAAGTAGAATTTAAATACTATTAAGAGCTATGTGGAGAATAAAAATAATTAAAATTTTACTGTGCTGTTTCGTGCTGTTGGTATTAACGGCCTGCCATGAGAATCAACAAATTGAAACAAAGCAAAAAGAATTAATTCAGCCAGATATTTCAGGACAAGAAGATAAGCTAAGTACGCCTATAAATAATGATATAGGTGTTAATTTCTATGGCTTAGAGCAAAACTTACAACGATACTCAACATTGACACAAATCAATGATGAGAATGTACATCAGCTAAAGCCTTCATGGGTCCTATCCCTTGGTGATAATAGAGGCCAGCAAACACAGCCCTTAGTTATTCAAGGTGTTATGTACCTTACAACTCACAATGCTACGTATGCTGTTGATGCAAAATCTGGCCGACAGATATGGAAAACAAAAATCCAATACCCGCCCGATACATTAACCTGTTGTGGAATTACAAATAGAGGAGCGACTTGGTTCAATGGTGTTCTTTATCGTGTAACACTGGACAATCGAATTCAAGCGCTTGACCCTAAAGATGGAGCTGTTATATGGCAGAAGACAGCTGCTAATGTTGACGAAGGCTATTCAATGACCAGTGCACCACTAATAGCTAATGACACAATGATTACTGGAATAGCTGGCGGTGAGTTTGGTGCAAGAGGGTTTTTGGATGGCTGGAACCCAAAAACAGGTGAACATTTATGGCGTTTTTATACCGTTCCTGAACCGGGCGAAAAAGGTAATGAAACTTGGCAGGGCGATGATTGGAAGCGCGGTGGGGGGCCCACATGGTTAATCGGTTCATATGATAAGGAATTAGACCTTGTGTATTGGGGCGTCGGTAACACAGCACCATGGAATGTAACAATGCACCCAGGGGATAATTTATATACAGAAAGTGTTTTAGCACTGAGGCCTAAAACAGGTGAGTTAGTATGGCACTATCAATTTACCCCTAATGATGGCTTTGATTATGACGGCGTAAACGACCCTATTTTGGCAGATATTAAAATTAACGGGGTGGTTCGTAAAGTAATGATGCAAGCCAATAGAAATGGGTTTTTCTATGTACTTGACCGGATGAGTGGTGAGTTATTAAAAGCAAATCAATTTGTCGATAAAGTGACATGGGCAGATGGTATTGATATGGAAACGGGGCGTCCTATTTTGTCTCAACGTGTTAAGGATATGATAAAGAGTGGGCAAACTACAGAAATATGGCCTTCAGCTTTCGGCGGTAAAAACCTAGCACCGATGTCATACAGCCCAACAACAGGGTTAGCGTATGCCAATACATTTAACGTTGGCTGGAATTACACGCCTGTAGAGCAAGAGTATAAAAAAGGTGTTTTTTATATTGGAGCTACATTTGAATGGATTTTTCCAGAAGAGCCCAAAGGATATTTAAGAGCAATTGACCCATTAACAGGAAAGGCGAAATGGCAGTTTCCTACAACTGTTCCTATGAATGGTGGCACATTGGTCACGGAGGGCAATATTGTCTTTTCTGGCGCACAAACGGGCGAACTATACGCGTTAAATGCGCAAACCGGTGAAAAACTATGGGAGTTTAGAACCGGATCTGGAATTATTGCACCACCGGTAACTTATCAGCTTGATGGCAAGCAATATATTGCGATTGCCAGTGGTATTGGAGGGGCATACAACAATTTCTCAAATGATATTGATTTAAGAAATATCAACCCGGGTGGGGCTATTTGGGTATTTGAATTAGGTACAGGGGCTGATACTAGTACCGTCCATGCAAATACTCTTCGTCCTCCAAAAAGAAGTGATTCGGTTGAAATTATTGATGATAAGGCGACATGGTCAGACACAGTCAAGCATGGTGCAGAGCTTTATGAGCAAACATGTTCTCACTGCCATGGTGTAGAAATGAAAACATCGGGCACAACTTTTGATTTACGAACATTTCCTAAAAATGAAAAAGAGCGATTTAATAATTCAGTGATTAACGGAAAAGGCTCGATGCCAGCATGGGGCAATAAGCTATCAGTAGAAGAGATTAATGCCATATATGAATATGTCATTCATTAATTTATAAAAGGATTAAAGATGGAAAACTTAGATGATTTAATAGATTTCAAAACAGGCCGCCAGAAACGACTTATATATTCGGATGCTGATATATATGAGCAGGAGATGGAAAAAATATTTGGCCGTAGTTGGCTATTTTTGGCTCATGAATGTCAGCTTGAAAAGCCAGGTGACTTTATTCGTACCTTTATGGGGGAAGATGAGGTATTAGTGGTTAGGCAGAAAGATAATAGTTTAAAAGCCTTTTTAAATACTTGTACGCACCGTGGAAATCGCTTGTGTAAGGCAGATCATGGCAATAGCAAAACCTTTGTATGTAACTACCATGGTTGGAGCTTTAGTTTTAATGGTGATCTTACAGGTGTACCCCTTGAAGAAGCGGCTTACCAAAATAAGTTAGATAAATCGAAATTTGGAATGGTAGAAGTGGCACAAATTGCCAGTTATAAAGGTTTAATATTTGCGACATTTGATGAAAGTGCGCCCAGTTTGGAAGACTACTTGGGTGAAATGAAATGGTATTTAGACGTTTGGCTAGATGCGATGCCTGAAGGAACAGAGCTGATTGGTACAGCAATGAAAGTTGAGCTACCGGTTAATTGGAAGTTAGCAGTTGAGAATGTCTCGGGAGATGGCTATCACCTCGGCTGGGCTCATGCCGGCGCAATGACGGTTACTGCAGAGTCAGATGTAGCAGGTTTGTCTGTTGGTAATAGTGAGGTTGATAATGCATCTGCGGTCTCAGTTGCTGGACTGAACGGGCATACCGTTCTCGCTGCTTTAGATGGCAAGTCTGGGTATGCTTTTTACAATGAACATCAAATGGCTTGGGATTATTTAGATAAAAATAGAGCAACGGCTGTTGAACGTTTAGGTGAGTTTAGAGGTGAAAAGATGTGGGGCTCACAGCTTAATTTCACGGTATTTCCAAATCTACAATTTTTACCAGGACTTAACTGGTTTCGTATCTATCACCCAAAAGGGCCGGGTAAGTTTGAAATGTGGACATGGGCGATGGTTGATAAAGAAATGTCAGATGAGCTAAAGCAAGTTATTTTGAATAACGTGAGTCGCACGTTTGGTCCAGCTGGTATGTTTGATAATGATGATGGTGATAACCTTCAGGCGGCTACCGAGCAGTCGCAAGGATGGCGAACTCGTCAAATGGATATATATACCAATATGGCAATTGGCGGTGAACATAGCCGAGAAGAAATGCCCGGTGTGGTGAGTGACGGCTTGGTTTGTGAGCAAAATCAACGTTATGTGTATAGGCGCTGGCTGGAAATGATGAAAGCAGATAGTTGGGAAGACATTCCCTTTTATAACAGCCTAAAAGAAGCGCAAGCTACGGAGGGTAAGTAATGAATTTAATACCTGCAAAAAGTGATATTTACTTAGACCTTCAACAGCATTTATTTCAAGAGGCCCGTATATTGAGTGCCGAACGTTATGACGAATGGTTAAGTACGATATTATCAGATGACATTTACTATCGCATGGATATGCCACAGAGGCGTTTTAAGGAAGATAAATCTGGACAACGAGCACCGGCTAAAACGCCCATATTTAATGACGACTTAGCATCGCTCAAGGTTAGGATAGGACGATACAATACTGGTTTTGTATGGGCTGAGAATCCAATGAATGCATCACGTCACATTATTAGTAATGTAGAGGTGTTTGAGACGGATAAAAAAGATCAGTTTAAGGTATATTCAATTGTTGAGTTACACAGAAGTCGATTGAATGCAGATAGAAAACGTTTTACTGTTGGACGTGAAGATACGTGGGTTAAATCGGAACAAGGCTATCGGTTACTTGAACGTTTAATGACACTGGATGATAGTGTGGTACTCGATAGTAATATGAATTTCTTTCTTTAATTTAAATTATATAAGGTATTAGCAATGGGATGGTTAGACAATAAAGTTGTGTTGATTACGGGTGGTGCATCAGGCATAGGCTTGGCGATTGTTGAACGATTTGTTGAGGAAGGTGCAAAACTATGTGTGATGGATCGTTCTCAAGAAGGTATCGATGCATTAGAAAAAGCACACACGGGATCAGTTGTTGGAATAGTGGGTGATGTTCGCTCATTAGAGTCAAACAAAGCCGCCGTTGAAAAAGCAGTATCAGCGTTTGGTAAATTGGATGTATTTGTCGGCAATGCAGGTATTTGGGACTATATGGTGCCTTTGGAGGCGCAGCCAGATGACAAGGTTGAAGAAATTGCGGATGAAATCTTTGCAGTCAATGTTAAAGGCTATGTGTTAGGTGCAAAAGCAGCTTTAGCTGAGTTAAGGAAAACGAAAGGTAATATGATTTTTACTGCGTCAACGTCAAGTTACTATACTGGTGGTGGCGGCCCGATTTATGTTGCTTCTAAACACGCTGTAATTGGGTTGATAAAACAGCTTGCATACGAGGTAGCGCCGGATGTCAGAATCAATGGTGTAGCCCCAGGTGGTACGGTGACAAACTTAGGCGGCAGTGATGCTGCGGGGCAAGCAGATAGTAAGTTAAACGAAGTGCCGGGTATTGATAAAATCATTGGTGATATGACCCCATTAGGTTTTACAGCACAACCAGAGGATCATGTAGGTGCCTATTTATTACTGGCATCTGATCAATCTAAATATATTACAGCAACCGTCATTAATTCTGACGGCGGCATTGGTGTTGGTAAACGTCCGGAATAGAAAACCAGAAAAGAAAATGCCTCAATGTTTTAAACATTGAGGCATTTTTTATGCAACTAGATTTTTTTACACAGGGTAAGCGATATAGCGCGGTAGTACGTTTGTATCAATAACCGCTTTGCGTTGAATAAAACTAGCACCATTTTCAACTAATACGATATCTTCATAGCGCCCAACACACAAAATCTCACTTTGTTCTATAAGGTTCTGGGTGTAAAAAATAGAAAAATTATAGTTAGCTTGATATTGGTTATTACCTAAATCCACAATAGATGTTAACTGAGTCATATGTCTAGTCTGATAATGCTCAGTTGAATCCTCTTGGATAACAGTCACCTGAGTGACTCTGTCTTGTAGGCGCTCGTACTTATCATCGAGCATAAATGCGATAGGAAAACCGTTTGATTCATTTTCGTTTGAAATGAGCGTATAAGTGCCTTGTTTGTTAAAACAAGCCAACCATTTGTTCATGTCTAATTTGTCGAGAGCGCAAATATAGTCTCTGTTTAAATTTTCAATACTAAAAATAACGTTTGGTTCGATTTCACTCATGATTTTGCCCTCTCAAAGCCCATTAATTTTCTATAGTGTTCCCAGCGCGGCAAGTTGCCAGACTCATCATTTTGCCCAACTTTTAGTTCGAGCTGATATTCGTCTTTAACACCTTTTTGGAAAATGGCCATACCAGGTGTTTTATTACCTTTATCAATACGAGAGAAAATTGAAGCGTCTTCCATGCTGATCAAACCACATGGGCCAAGCAAGTTACTGGATTGGCGAATTCTATGGGCAATCATTTCATCGTCATCATCTTCGTGCGTGAAGTAAGCATAATGAACTTCTATACCTTTGGGTCCCTTAGGGAAGGCATAGCGAATATTCAACATGTCCATATGCTTGGAGTATACGGTTAGAGGGAATTGCATCTGTACTATGGAGCCGGTACTCGTTGTTGTGCCCTTAAAATCGAGTATAGAGGCATCTTTTAGAGCGGTGATGTCATCGGGTATTTTAAGTTCAGACTCAAAGGATAAGTGACCGTTTTCAGATACATTTTGAACACCTTTACCACCTTGCCAATTAAGCATTTTAAAGGCGAGGTGAAGTAAAGGGGCATGATAGCCATCGTTGTCGCAGTAAGCTTTCCAATTACAGTCGTAGTGTACTTTTTGATATCCAACAAACTTTAATCGTCCATCACCACCAAGAATACGGCTGAGAGGTTCATAGAAATTCTCACCTAGATACTCTTTAAGAGGAGCAACTGTGTCGCTCATGGTGATGAAATATAAGCCACAAAACTCTTCAGTACGGAAGGTAGGTAAACTAAAGTCTTTTTTGTCAAAACCAGGTGTAAATTCGCGACTGTTTGGGCAACCGACTAAGTCGCCTTCAGGGCTGAATAACCAACGATGGTAAGGGCATTCAAACTCGGTTTTGTTACCTAAACTTTCAGTGACTAAGGTAGTGCCTCGATGAGTACAGGTGTTCTGAAAAATACGAATTTTGTTATCTTGACCGCGTACGGCGAAAATAGGCATTTCACCAAGCTCAGCGGCTTTATAGTCGCCAATATTAGGAATTTCGCTTTGGTGGACGATGGGGTGCCACTCATCACCGTAGAAAATGTTTTTAAGTTCAAGTGGCCATAAGTCTTCTCTTTCGAAGACCTCTTTAGGTATTTCATTATATTTAGCAGGCCACTCTAGAATAGCGCCGTTTTCTGGTGTTTGTGACATGTTCTCTCCATTTGGTTAATCGTGAAAATTAATATATATAATTTTTGGAGGGTAGCCTATATCTATTGCTTAATAATTTGATATATGTCACTCACTGGGTTTTAACGGGCAGATGAGTTGGCGCGTTGTTTCAGTTTTATGAGGTCTAATATTTGAATATTACGCCCATCCTTATTAATACAACCCGTATCGATTAGCTTGGAGAAAGATCGGCTGACAGTTTCAACGGCAAGGCCGAGGTGACTTGCAATGTCTTGGCGAGTCATCGGCAATTGAAATGAGGTGGCCTGTAAATGGGATGGAGAAATTCGGCCATGATATAAGATCAAAAAAGCCGCTAATCGTGAAGATGCAGCTTGCAAGGATATGATGTTTTGTACTCGGCTCATAGAAGCCAAGGCAGTACTATATAGTTTGACTGAAAAGTCAGAGAGAGTAGGAAACTCCTTGCGTAGCATACGTAACGCAGGATAGTCTATTTTACAAGCCAAGCTGGCTTCTAGTGCGTCAGCGCTATTAAGCGTCATGCCATAACCTACACTATCTAAGCCAATAACTTCGCCAGGTAAAAAGAAATTGTGTACGTGCTCAGTGCCATGAGGCGAGATCATTTTTGTTTTAAATGAACCGGTCTTAACGATGTATAAATAATTTGTTTTTGTGTGTTGCTCAAATAGAGCATCACCGGTGTTGTATGGAATATTTGTTTGGACAATATTTTCAAAGCGAAATAGCTTGTTTGCGGGCATCCCAGAGGGAATACATATTTTTGCGAGCACGCATTCGGCGCAGTTAGAAACAACTTTATTTTTTGGCATATGTGATAGCGTCGCTTATCATTTTATGACCACTGTAAACTAAAATTAGACTGAGTCAAAAGCTTTTTTAAACAGCTTAAAAAAAGGCCCTAGTGCTGTGCGCTAGGGCCTTTTGTATTTACTTCAGGTGGGGCTAAAAATCCATTATTTCTCGATAGCCTTTCCATAAGCCACGAATGAGGCCCTCAGTAACAAGGTGATCGTCACCGTTTGGTTCGTCCCCCGCCATGCGGATAACGTTAGTGTATTCGCCATCTCTAACAATAGCATTTTGACACAGTTCTGTTGACTCACCATCTTCCATCGAGATTAGTCCACCTGGGCCAATTAGATTGAACTGTTTTAGGCGATAATTGCGGACCTCTTCAGTATCATCTTTATAACCAAAATATGTCCATACGAGTTCAAATTCATCCTTATTCTTCGGTAAAATTTGGCGGAAGGCAAGTGTGTTCTGAATTTGTTGTAGCACTAGCGAAGGAAATAATGACAAGATAACTAAAGTAACGTTATCTTCAAATTCTTGCGTGCCAGCCAATAAAGACATATCTGCCAACTCATATTCGCCGGTTTGAAGCGTTCTAAGCTTGTCTTTTTTCATATCATCAAGTGCACTTTCATCTTCTGTGCCGCCGCTAGCCCATAGAACAGAATGGAAGTCGTTGTTGGAGATAGACTCGCCTTTTTGTGATGAGCGGTATAAGCCGAATGTGGCATGGAATAAGTGCAATAAACTCGCGTGGTAAGGATCTTTGGTGTTTTCTGAGTAGAATTTCCAGTTGCCAGCGATGTGTTGGCGAGTTGTACCTAAGATTTCAATAGGGCGATTCATAATTCGTTTGAAGTGATAACTAACATCTTCACCCATATAGGTTTCAATGTCGGGGGTGTCATCACTGAAGGTTCCAAAAATAGCACCATGATAGTTTACGACACGAACTTTACGTAAGCTGTGTTGCTTTTTATCAAAGTCTTTTGGCATGCCGCCTTTACCAGCAAGTCCACGTTGGAAAGGAACGCCGCGCAGATCACCTTTAGCATCAAATGCCCATTGGTGATAAACACAGGTGTATGCGCCATCTTCGGACTTGCCGTGACGTTCACGACAAATTTCGGCGCCACGGTGAGCGCAACGGTTAACCCAAGCATAAATTTCTTCATCTTGCCCACGGGTTACTACCACAGGGGTGTCACCAATATAGGTTGATTTGAAACTGCCTTTTTCAGGTAATTCAGCCTCAGTAGCTAAGTAGTTCCACGTTGGGCCGTTATAAAGTCTTGCTTGCTCCAAGTCATAGACTTCTTGGTTATTAAAAACGGAATAGGGTACGGCTGTATAGTTTTCATTAGCAGACCATTTAAGGTGCGGGGGTGTTATAGCATTCATTCTTTTCTCCTTAAATAGGGATAACCATTAAAGTGGTAATTCTATGGGTGTCATAAATGGCGCTGCGTTTTTTAAATTTAAGAACGCCTTTGTCGCGAACAATTTCATCAACGTAGCGACCCACGTTATAAACGGTACTCTCCCCATCATTACACGTTTTAAATACCGCATAGTTTGACTGCACATGGAAGGTGTCGCCGTCATCCGTTTTAATGACAGGATTGCTGATAAGGTGTCTGTACCACTGAACTTGATAGACATTTGCATGACGTAAAGCAGTAATACGATCTTCTAGCATGCCTCGGCTATCACACCACATCACGGCAGTTGGTAGGCCTATTTCATGGTTTTCTCTTGGGATGACTTGGTATAGGCACTGGTCAGTAAAAAAATTTGGCCAGTTTTCTAAATCATCATCATCGATACATTGAACGTACGTGTTAAGTAGGTCTTCTATTTCGCCTTTTAGTTCAAGGGTTAGAGCATTGTTCGGCATACGGCCTCCTCGTTTATGTGTAGAGTGTAAATTTCATCATTGAGTATACGGGGGTAACTATATAAGAAAATGATTATAATCAAAAAAAAGCCTCTTTATGAAAGAGGCTTTGGTTCATTCAGATAAGGCTTGTTGATTTATTTAAGGTTTGGGCCGGTTATCAACCAAAATCATTTGAGAAATAAGGGCTTGGATGTCGACGTTAACATCGTTATCTATTAGTACAGATACTCTATTAATGGTACACACGACAGAGCCACGCATGCTGTGCAAGTAATAGGCATCTAATGGGTAAACGATGGATTGATCGCCCGATGCTCGGTGGTAACTGAGTTGGCTGATACCCATAACGCCCAGGCCGGCAGCTTCCGAGTGCGCCATAAGCCGTTCAGCGCGATCTTCTGTAATATTGCCGATATATTCGGTTAAAAAAGGAGGCGTGATTGCGCCCTTCCCAGCAACAGTTTCGCGCCAACGTACGGCACCAACGACGCCTTCAATATCTAATAGGGATTTAAAAGGGATGGGGGTAGACATAAAATTCTCCTAGGGTTTTGTAAATATACTTCAATGTGCGTTGCTATAGAGGTTAGCGCACGAGCTGGGATAATGGCAACCGATTATTATGTTTTTATCGCATAATTTAAAGCGGATTTAAAATTGAATTGATTCAGATCAATAACAATGTATGTTTTTTTAAAAATAATGTTATCCTAATATTTGAAATAATTAACCTAACGCTTTCATCACGGGGGAGTATGAGTATGAGCAAGAAACCAATTGTAGCAACAATGATAGGCGACCCTGCGGGTATTGGCCCAGAAGTGCTCGCCAAGTCATGGGCGACAGGCGAGGTGCACCAATATTGTAAACCGCTTCTCGTGGGTAGTGCAGAGGTGATGAAGCTGGCGATTGAGGTCTGCGGGCTGGCGCTGACGGTAAACAGGATATCATCGGTGGATGAAATCAATGATGACCCAAAGGTCGTGGACATCATTGATTCTGGCAAGTTTGATATGAATAGTTTCAAAATGGGTACGGATAATGCCTCTTGTGGTCAAATTAGTGCAGACTGGCTAGATGAAATGGATTCAATGGCTCGTGCTGGAGATGTTGATGCGACGGTGATGGCGCCGATTAGTTCGGTATCAATGAAAATGGCTGGTGTGTTAGACAAGGTCATTAACATGGAGCCAGGGCATAGTTATTTATTCCTTATAAGTGGTCCATTAAGGGTGATGCATTTGACGGACCATCTACCACTTCGAACGGTTTGTGATTTAATTACAGCAGATCTCGTGAGTAAAGCCATTGGCCAGCTAAATGATGCGCTGATTAGTTGGGGTATTAGTAACCCAAGAATAGCTGTGGCTGGGTTAAATCCACATGCCACTGGCAAAGAAGAAGATGAAGAGATACGACCTGGCGTAGAGGCAGCTAAGCAGCTCGGTATTAATGTAGAAGGGCCAATTCCGCCAGATTCAGTTTTTCGTCAATGCATAGAAGATAAATATGATGTGGTGTTGGCGATGTTCCATGATCAGGGACATATCGCGATAAAAACATGGGGCTTTTCTGGTAATTGTGCGCTAATTATGGGGCCACCGTATTTACATATGTCTGTTGCACACGGCACTGCGTATGACTTAGTCGGTACAGGTAAGGCTGACCATACGATGATGCTTGAAGCGATTAAATTAACGGGAAATTTAGCTGCTGAAAACGGCTTCTTTGAATAACGGGAGGCTGTCAAATGGAACCACAAGCAGAACTTAATAAAATTGACCCAGAAGGTAACCATGCGCCCTATTCCGTGTATTTGGATGAGGGAATCTATAAGTTAGAGCAGGAAAACCTCTATCGTGGCCCAATTTGGTGTTATATCGGACTTGATATTGAGGTGCCGAATGCAGGCGATTATAAGTCCACCTTCATTGGTGATACACCTATTGTGTTAACACGTGGCGAAGATGGCCAGTTAAATGCGTGGGTTAATCGTTGTGCTCATAAAGGCGCATTGGTTTGCCGAGAGCGGCATGGTCATTCTGAAGATGGTGCTTTTACCTGTGTTTATCATCAGTGGGCCTATG
>Ga0105358_10001614_pt1 | contig 12023 bp, 12 predicted proteins | sample GOMGulsemesocosm_5_FD_83509 | JGI IMG/M metagenome (GOLD analysis project Ga0105358, IMG submission 83509) | Methane-oxidizing microbial communities from mesocosms in the Gulf of Mexico - GOM15C Gulf of Mexico | ecosystem: Environmental > Aquatic > Marine > Cold seeps | place: Gulf of Mexico...
CTCAACTAGATGAGCCATGATGTGTTCCTCGTAAAAATTGAAGGGAAGTGTGAGGGATTAGTTAAGTGTGGAGGGCAGTTGGTCTTCGTCATGCTCGTCTTCAAATTCATCGTGAGAAAAGCACTCGCCCTCATAGGTGTCAGAAGGCTTGCTAAACGTGCGCTTACAGGACAAGCAGCGATAGTTATTGAGAACGCTATCGTCGAGCATCGTGCCAAGCTTGGAGCCGGTAGAGTTACCAAGAATGGCACCGCTGAGACCGGCAAAGACCATTCCGGCCATGCCTCCGGCAACAATGCCGGGAGGGCCGAAAAAACGACCAATCGTAGTGCCGAGCTTAACGCTTCGGACGGCCATGCTGGCACCGGCCAAGGTACCGAGTGTGCTGCAGGTTTTACGGGCGTAGTTACGTGTGACAATCCGATGGGATTGGCAGTGGGGGCAGATGTGTTCCATATATCACCTCGAATTTTAATTTGAGTGAAGACACGTGAGTGGTGTGTCGTTTGGGTGATATAGGTTTGAAACCTTTTAGCTTGGTGCTTTCCGTTCTTAAATTATGTGCTCTAAGGGCACTTAAGAAGCCCTAAAGCCTTGTGTGATTGGGGTGTCTATATAGAGATAAAAGTATGGAGTTGAAATTTAATATTCATGTGGCTGAGACGGCTGAGTTGAAGATATTGTTAGCTGAATTCGAATGGCTGTGTGAACTGCTTGCGGATGAAATGTCTAAGAGTAATCTAGGATCTGATTTTCTATTTCAAAATCCTGACGTGAAAGTTAATCTTGAGTTTGAGGATATAGCTAATCGCTTTGAGAGAAGGTTGGGGCGGTACCGAGCAATATTGGCTGATGAGGCGGCTCTTGTTGTAATGGGTAGTGTTCTATCTAAGGTAAAAACAGTTATTGGTTCAGGGAGTTAATGGTTCTACAGATGGAAATACACACATGGCTGGCGGGGTGCGCCATGTGTGTATGAAAGATATCGTTAATTTAGTTTTCTGATTTAGGTATATAAAGGGGGAGGATATCCTCATTAATGTTTCTTGAGGGGGCGCTTTCTACAGTTATAGGCGCTCGTACTGCTCGGGTAGCCTTAGGGTGTCGTAGCAGTGACCGCAGCTGAGTACTTGGTACCTCTCAAATCCACGGCTGTAGGTTTTGATCCCCATTGGAAAGGTGTATTTATCCCCGATGGGAACTTTGAGGGTGTTTTTCTCAACTTTGACTTCTTTCCATAATGACTGATTTCGTGGTTCCTTCGATGCTTTGGCTACCAGTTGCCTTAGCTCATATTTGGTCATATGACGTATATCATTGGAGCGAAAGTGGGGGCCGCCTATAAAATCATTGTACTTAAACACTCTGCCTTCATGGAACAGTAATACGTTTGTAATAGACTGGCTGGGGCCGGCTGTGCCAAACCAGAAACCCTCTGCTGTACCTAGCATCTTATCTCGGTTGGCTTTGCGTTTAGCAATGCGTGGATCCGTTTTCTTGTAGAGAGGTGAGCGGTAAATTCGATTACTTTTGCTGCCCTTGGCGTAGAACTCAATGGTGGTGTTTGATTTTGGTGTTAGAGTAATTGTCCCTCCCGTACAATTACCGTAGCTTAGAGTTTGCTGGAAAATTGTACCGCTATCTGTGTTTCGCTGAAGCGTCAGTGGGCCGCCACAATTGTGGTCGATGTAGGAAAACTCGGCAGAGTCCTCGTCAATCCATACCGCCGTGGCGAGGTTGACTGTGCCGTCGGTGCTGCGCACGGTGCCTTCCCAGTAACCGAAGAGATCTGGCGGTGTGGTGTTGTTGTAGAGGTTCGCTCGACTTACCGTCGGTTTGGCTGAGGGGGCAGGTGCTTTGATCACATGCTCGGGGGCATCCAGATCAACCCCTTCGCTGTAACTGGCTGTCAGGGTTGATTCCGAATCAACTGCGGCTACAGCCCAGTCCAACATCTTGGACATGCGTCCGGTATACACCCGTGTGCCGTTGTGATTGTAACCAGCGATGGTGGCACCCTCAAGAATAGGGCACTCACTGCTTAGCACCGCCTTACCAACCTTCTTCATAAACGTTTCAAGATCGGAGGAGGTAAAAAAGCTGGCCTTCTCGGCGTGAAGATTCAGAATGCTGTCTGCTTGGCACCAGTTGTCGGCAACTTTTATCTCGACGCCGTGGTGTTTTGAAAATGCCAGGCGTGTGTCTGTGGCTAGAGCGGAAAAAGAGAGTGCGAGCAGTAGCATGGAGGCTGTGCGCAGGGCGATTTTATACATTGTTCTTCCCTAAACTTAATTGCAGGCCCTGCAGGAGGGTTCCTCATATCTGGGGTATGTTGCGAAATCAGCGTTGCGTTGTCAAGATTTCAGCGCTGCCAGTTTTCTGGTCTGAAGCGATGGTGGAAGCATGATTGCTCGATCGTATATACTCACGACTACAGCTACCTATTTGAGAGCCTGATGCAGCAGCTGAAATAGGCACCAAGTTAGCTGCCCTTGTTGTACATTTAAAAGTTTCAGCCATGTGGGTCTAATTTAGCCGTCGGCGAGAGGCGGAATGATCGGCAAACGGCTCCCCGTTGTCAGTGATCTAAGTTTATAATATTTGTCGGTTTTATGTGTCAATAACTATCAGAGTGTTTCGGCTGGTATGCGTTCTTTATTAGAGCAGAGGGGGTGTAATGTCACCTCTGCCATTGATCTGGGGTAATCATTGAGTGGTTGGATGAAAGATCAGTTGGCGGATTTTCATCTGGATACTGAAACCGGGATTCGACGTCTTGGAAGTAATTCGTTATCACTGGCAGTACTCGATTCCTGTGGTCATCATAAACGACGATAATAGTGGTGAAGTGAATGGTGTTGTGAAAGAGGCGGGATATTTTTTTATGATCAACCGGTACAGCCGGCGGCGTTGCGGAATTTGATAAGGCGTTCACTGCTAAGAAAGAAGTAAATCTACTCAGAAATTAGTTGAATAGTCTAAAACCCAAACGATAAGATAGGAATTGATGCCATCCTATTACTCATTGGTTTTGTCTTGGCGTGGTTCTGGCCGTTATAAATATAGGATCACTGGTTACTTAGATGTGGATGAGGCTAAGCGTTCAGAATAGGGATATACCGTTACATGGATAGTCTTGCAGTTTTTATAGAAAAAGCTAAGTGTGTTGATACTCAGGAAGCTCTATGCTTACTTTTTGAAAAGACCCTAAACAACTTTGGGTTCCAGCGCTGGGCCTACTCAATTATAGATAATGGACACGTTCTATATACCAATTATGCGGCAAATTGGGTAACACGCTATCTTGAAAATCACTATGAACAAATTGACCCTCTGCTAGACCCGACACAAAGTAATGTACTTCCATTTTTATGGAGTAATTACCTAAACACTATTTCTCTTAGTCAAACGCAGCTGCAATTCTTTGATGAGGCTAAAGAGTTCAGTCTTGAGGATGGTATTGCAATCCCTATCCATGATTTAAAGGGTGGCTTTGCAAGCGTGACACTTGTTTCGGATATGAATCCTTTAGAGCTTTCTAAGCTGTTTGCAGAGTCAAGGGAGTTGATTTATTCACTAGCTCTTACATTCCATAGTTATATGGGGGATCTAAAGCCTAGTTTGACCAAGTCAGCCTCTCTAACCCCTAGAGAAAAAGAGTGTTTACAGTGGTCGGCAAGCGGAAAGAGTAGCTGGGATATTAGCCAAATACTTAAGGTTAGTGAGCGTACCGTTGTATTTCATATCGAAAACGCAAAAAAGAAATTCAATGTAAGAACCAGGCAGCAAGCCATTGTTCAAGCGATTAGCTCAAAAGAAATACAAATTGAGTGTTAGTTGTGCTCACCCTGTAAGACCTTGCAGGTATCAATCACCATTAAGTCGCACGTAAAATTTACTCCCAAATATTTCCCGTATCTCAATGAGTTATGGCTTGTAGTTGCTTGCTGAGCAAGCCATACAACGCTTTCTTATTGTGTTTTAGCCTGTTCTAGGTTTTTCCAGTTTAGGGATTACGCCACATAATAAAAAAGGGATAGTTTTGTCGGTGATTACACAAGAAAGGGATGAGGGTTATTGGCTCGCAGGAATAGGGTGGCGATCATTAAAACCTTCGATTCTTAAGTTATTTAATTATGAAGTGGTGTTTTCGAACAGGGCGCCTTCTTCGGTTGAACAGGCTGTAGAGTCCTTAGTTACTCGTTTATCTTCATTGGCTAAACTTAGTCCCACTAAAGGCTATGGTTATGCTTTGTCCCTGTTTTCAGATACAGCTTCTCTTCAGAAGGCCTTATCTGTAGACCAGCAGACTTACTTCAGTGATGATAAAAAGATCTCAGTTGAACCTCAGAAAATAGCTTACCAAACGCTGAGTAAATTTTTGGAGGGCAGTCGTCGAGAGGCTTTGCCTGGGTCACCACATCGGAGAAAGGTGTGGGAGAGATTACAAGGTGTTGCGAGTATCTGCCGCCAGCAGTCGTTTCCCGCTACTTTACATATCTCCAATTTTGATCCGCTCTTCTTGTCGTGCCTTAGGGAATATATAGAAGAGAACCACCCTGCTGACAAAAACTTACCCAGAACTCTAGTGGGATTAGAATCCTACTTTTATGAGTATTCCTACGAGTCAATCGACGTTGATGAAAACACGCTAAGTGTATTGATCCAGAATAACTGGAGTTCACGTTCAGATATTTCCCACCAAGAGATGTTACAAGCTTGCTTGCAGTCTCTTAATGCAATCAATCCGCTAGCTGTAGAAGCGCTTTCGGTTAAATATGGTTTAGGTTCAGTCAGTTACTTATCGGTGAAACACTATTTAGATGCCAAAGGCCTAAGTCGGCGTCAATATGAGTCTCGCGTTAAAACTGCCATGAATAGCTTACAAAAATGTATAGAGAATAAAATTGGCAGTGATTGGACAGTGAATGACTATTCCTAAGTTAACACCTAAACAGTCAGGCCGGCTTTGGTGTGACTTGCTTAATCAGCAGCGTATGGCTGACGTGGTTACTGATGGCAGCAGCGAGCCTGAGAATGTCTGGTTAAATGCTCACTCGCGTCAGAAAGTCTTACGTACACGTCGGTTAACTTGTCTGGAAAAGATGGATCGCTTACATGAACAGGGTGTTCAAACCTTTGTTTCACCTAAAGCGGCATCAAGTGACAACTCTTTTGTAAGTGTTGTTGTAGATGACTTTCGTCTTGATATTCAAGCGGTTACTGCAGGGCAGCGATTGCCGGGTGAGCCTCCAACCTGGATTTTATCGTTGGAGTTACGAGACGCTTATTGCCAAATTCTCGGTGAAGGTGATCATGTACAAGTTAGAGACAATGAAGGACGTATTTGGTTACAGCAGCCCTTTATTAATGGTGATGTGCTAGTGGGGATGTGGACTAACGATATTTCACCAGTGAGTTTACTGGGTAAGGTCACGTTACAACTACAGGTTGTTTAATAATGACTGCGTCCAATGCTTGCTCAGCTAAAGATGAGATTCTTGCCCCTATACATGGAGGGGTTCGTTTTCCTGTAGTTTCTCTTCAAGGATTAAGCTTAGAAACAGTACAGTGTATTGCGTCTATGCGTGAGCGAAGTAAGAAATCCTTTGTGATTCATGGGCCGAACCCTGATGTTATTGAAAATACATTGGGAGAGGCTCGGAGCACAGAGCTAGGGGAGCATTGTAGTGAAAGCGTTAATGTGCGTTTTATACCAAATCAGTTTTCTGATAATAGCTACAGCTTGGCCTTGGCGATTGCGGATAAGTGGGCGCGTAATCATTGGCCAAATATGGCCGATGATTGTCTTGTTTTCTCAACGGGTTTGATTGCTAGTGGTGGGGCCGGATCGGTTCAATCTGTCGATTACTTCGAAGAAAAAATACAGTACTTGCTTAGCTTAGCTCCCGTTAATTCCCGAATAGTCGTCAGCAAAGAGAATATGGATAGGCTGCCAGCTGCCGAACAAAATCAAATCAAGCAAGATGCGGTTGAACAACAGCTGGAGTTGTTCGTGATAGATCATGTTGTAGCGTTAGATCATTTTTGGGGTAATCCTGATCAGTGTGATCAGGCTCGTGAAGATAAGATAGTAGCCCATAGTACGAGGCCTACATGGCACGTCATGAAACTAGGTAGAATTTTAGCTGTTTTGTTAGTGCTGTCAGCCGTGTGGCCATCTTTCAATGGTTGGTTTTCTAGTGCTAATGTCAGTGGGCAGCGAATTCAGGTATTTCACGATAAATTGGATCAGTTTGAAAATAACTCCAGTCATACTAGCAGTAATCAGCTCAAACAAGCACTGCTTAATTTGCAGGCAGCAGAAGCGAAGCAGCTGGGAGATCATGGAATTGACCTATCGGCGTTACTTTTTCGTGCTGAAAGTCGCTTGCAGCAGATTGCCCTGCAGAAAATCGCCGTTGAATATTATTGGGAGCTGTATCGGCTCGAACCTACAGCTGAGCTGCAAGACAGTGTACGACAAAAACTGGTGTTGGCTGCGGAAGACCTAGGGCGAGAAAATTGGTCTTTGCTTATCGAAGATATCCGTCGTGAGTTACAGCGCTAACCTTTAGGGGCGCAAATTATATAAATGACGAATAAAGTATCTGTGTACAGTCAAGAATTCATCCCACTAAGAATATTCATAATCGTTGTTTAAAACAATCAACCTTAACTTGGAGAACATAATGATATTGAAGAACTTTGCGCTATGTACTGTATTTTGTATGGTTTCAGCCACTACATTTGCTGACACAGTAACAGATCGTCTGGATGCTCAAGATAAACGTTTGGGTTTAGTTGAACAGAAAATGGATAAGTTGTTGCAGTTAATGATTAGCCAGACTAAAGCTAGAGCATCTGCTCAGCCAGTCTCCACTTCCGTTCCATCAGTTAAGGCGGCAGCCAAGCCAGTTGTAGCAACGAATTACAAGCCGGGGTTACTTCTGGATGTCTATCAAATTAATCGACCGGAAGATAAAAAATACCCACAAGCACATAGAGGGGAGGCAGATTTCTCCGTCGGCCGTGTTTTGCAAAAAGGCGATGCGAAATTCTCTTTCGGTGAATTTTTAAAGCGCAAAGATTTGGCCTCTATGGGGTCTATCTCAACGCGAAAACTGGTAGCGCAGCAATATACCGGAGCCCTACAAGTTAAAGAAGCGGGGTTACACGTATTGGCGTTGGAGTTGAAAAGGGACGGTGATAATGCCTATGAATGTATGCAAACATTGCATTTTGACGGCCAAGAATTGGTTGCTATTAAGTCAGATCAGAAGACGGATTACAAAATTGAAAACAAGCAGTTGCAGCTAGAACCGGGTATGTATGATCTCTCTCTATGGCAGGTATGCGATCATGATGGCTACCAAAATGACACTTCTAGTTATCAACAGCATAATCATAAGAAAACATCCGCTGTGATAAAGCTAAAAGGCCCTAAAGATTGGGAGGCTTCTGTTGTGGCAGCTAATCGCCTGTTCCATATCCAATAATTACTGCGCCCCGATAATTCGGGGCTTCTTTTTGAATATGCTTGGGGGTTAGAAATGTTATTACGGAAAGCCAGTATGGGGATAGGCTTTTTTATAATGGCGGTTTTTCATCAGCCATTATGGGCAGAAGCACGTATCGCCTATTCCAAATCATCCGATATTGAAGTGTTTGGCGGGAGTCAGGCGTGGTGTCAGTCGCAAGCCAGTTTACGTTTACAGGGTGGTTCCGCCAGCAATACCTCTCAGCAAGGTATTCAGGCGTTTATGACTAAGGTTGGTCGAGTATTAATTAAGGAATGCCCGCAAGCCAGCGGCATTGATCTACAAATATTTAAAAGAGGCGTATTGGCAGCGACAGCTATCACAAGCCCTAGTTCTAATTGGCAAGTGACGCAGTGGCAAAGTTTTTCAACTTCGGCGCCTGCTTCGACTCAGTCGCGCCCAGCTTCTTCAGCTGAAAACAATACTGGTGGTTGTGATGCTGACTGTATGTTACAGCAGTTAATAGACTTGCAAGGGCAGCCCGCTCCGGAAGTTAGCAATACAAAAACACAGCCGGAAGCGCCTACTGCTGAGCCGCCCGTGCCGACACCTGTAACCGTAGCGGCAAAGTCTGTACCCGCTGTGCAGACGGCCATCCTTGGTGTTGAGCTTTCTGAAGCTGCTCAAGTGACTGCAAGCGAGCCAAGTGTAGATGTCGTTATGCCGCGAGGAAAAGGTGTCTACGAGGGGCTGGTTAAAACCGCCGACAAGCAATGTGGTTTTTATTTGAATACCGTTCGAAATCAATCACAAGCAGATAGTTTGGTCGTGAAAGTTTCAGGCATTGATTGTTACCACGGCAAGTTACATGGCAAAGGTCTGGCGCAGGTCTTTGATGGTAGGGGTAATAACAAAGGTAATTTTAACGGTTACTTCTCTTACGGATACTTTACAGGGAGTACGCAGGCTCCTTCTGCTTTTGCGGCAAGAGGCAGTAAATTCTTTATTCCTTATCAGTCCAAAAGCGATTGGATTTCTTACCCAGTGATAGTAGAGAGTGACGGCTTTGAACAGTATCTTATGACCTATACCGCTAATGGACGTCGATGGGGAAAGTGCTTGCAACCAGTGGTAAAAGTCGTTACTTCATACGAGCCTGGTTTTTACAAAGCAGATTACTTAGAAAGGGTAACAGTGGCTGCTACTCAAGTAGTTTCGGCCAACTGTCCCAATGCGAAGGTTATGAGTTTGGAAGTTAGTACCGATATTTTACCCGAAGATGGTGGAGCGGAAGCTCGAGTGTTTGGTGGAAAAATAGTTAAAGGACGTTCAGGTTGGGAGCAATCTAAAGGCACCAATTTTGCGTTGCAAAGGGAGCAGCAGCGCTTGGAAGCCGAGCGCCAACGCTTAGCAGCGGAAGAAAAAGCCCGCAAGCAAGCGTGGCAAAGTGCTCTCAGTGATTATAAACGCTTGGAAGAGCGTGGCAGCATTGATCGCATTCGGTATGCAACTGCAGGCGGTGATGATTTTACTGACATACAAGGGGCTGCAATTCTTTCTAGTGTGGCAGATCTTCCGATTTCTAATGTATTTACTATGGTGCGAGTCTCTCAAGTGGATAAACATCAGGCGCAAGCTGATTGGCCTTATCAGTTAACGTTAGTAGACGGGGGTTATTTGCAAGGAGATGAAGAGGGAAGTGCTAGCCTGTGGGTTGGAGGTTTTCCTACAGAGACTGGTTGGTATTTGGTCAAGGGCTCTTTAAGTGGGTATGAGAGTGAGGATAGCATGCATCCAAGGGCGGAAATCAAGGTTGAGGAAAGTATTCGTTGCGAACGTGAAGAGTGTTCGGAGTTCAGTAATTCTCTGAGCGCGGTACGCAAAAGCCACAATCTACCTGAATGGAGCCCCATCAGCTATGCCGAATACAAGCAAGGGAAGCGTAATTAATGAAAAAATTTATATTTATCGGTGCAGTAATTATCGGTGTGATAGGTACAGGGTTCTATGCGCAACAGCAAGCCAATGAAAAGGCCAGAAAACAAGTTAGGCAGCTAAAGTTTGAGCACGACTTGGATATGTTGAGTTATAGCGATGTAGGTTACGATTTATGGTCGCAAACACTTGTGATTGATGGTGTCTCTCTAAATATTGACATGATACAAGACGGGTTGGTGTTGTCTATTGATCAGTTGCGATTATCCAATATTAGTTTTGATGATGGGATTTTATATAGAGCCAAAGTTGAGGTTCATGGCCTGGAAGATCCGCGTCATTTTTTCATGGATCCAAGATATGACTTTATTAATTCAAGAAAGGCTGATTTCAGCGGTTCCGATTCTATTCCTGCCAGCGAAACTCGAAATAATGTACTTAATGACAGGGCAGTGGATTTGGTTTTTGGATCAATAGCGGTGGGGGTAGTTGGTACTTTGCCAAACTATAAGTCGTTGTTGGATCTTTCTTTGGCGTATACGTATGACCTTGATAGCACAGAGGTGTCCTTTGTTTCGACAACAACAGCTCGTGGGCTTTACTCTTCATCGATAGAGATGACGATAGAAGGGCTTGAGGAGCGTAGCGTTTTATGGATAAAAGAGAAGTTAAACGGTGTGTTGAAAAAACAGCGTAGTTTGATGGATGAGGGCCATATTGATGACCCTGTTCAGGCCTATGGCTATGCATTGGATAATAGTTTCAATCATAATGAGCGCAAGAAAATAGAGAACTCTTTTTCATCTCTCAAGTTTGTCTCGTCTTATGTAGAGCTTAAGGATATAGGCCTGATAGACAAGCTAAATGCCTATCATTCGCAGCGTGCATATGTGCTTCCTAGCGAGAGTGTAGATTCTTATTTTCAATATGAATTCGCTCAAGATTTGATTAAGGAAAATGGGAATAGCACTGATGTAGAGAGGGAAATCATGGACTATTTCACAGGGTTCTTAGGCGGCAATAAAACCTTGCGCATAGAGACAGAGCTAGAAGATCCAGTCAGCTTTACCAATCTTGAAAGGAAACTTAAGAGAGTTGATTCTTTTGATGAGATTCAACTTGTGATTCCCCTTGAAATTACTGTGAATTAAGGATGATTTAATGCAAAAGATAAGTGCAAACTTAAATAGGAAAACTCTACCGCTAATGATTGCTATTGCCGTTACTGCTTCAGGTTGCAATATGGCTAATGTGAAGCAGGGAGCGACTAGTACATGGAATAAAACTACTGAGTTTGTTAAGGAAAATAGCACTGTAGTCGGTGCTGTTGCCGGTGCCGTGATTGGCTATGCGGTCTCGGGAAAAAATGATCGCGGCTTAGGGATACTTGCTGGGGCCATGATAGGTGGGCTGATTGGTGACCAGCTTGGTAAATATCTTAATGAAAAAGAGCGCCAAGAGCTGGAAGCCTACTCTCTAAATCAGCTGAATACATCGAGCTCAGTTGGAAGTACTCAATGGGCAAGTCAAAGTGGCGCAAAGGCAACGGTACAAACAGGGCCGTCTGCTTATAGAAAAAAGGCTGTTGAAGTGGTCAGTTTGAAGGCGGTTGAAATCACCCCCAATTTGAAGCTTGTAGGCGAGACATACCAGTCTGGGGTTAGCCTTAACGTCAGAACGTCTCCAAGAGTGGCGTCTTATAACAAGGTGGGTGGACTGCGCCCAGGGGCGGAATTTACAGCTGTTGGCTTAACAGATAATAACTGGATGTTAATCGCTCAAAATGGCATTAGTGTTGGTTATGTATCTGCAAAATATATACAGCCGGCCTCAATTCAACAAACGGCTATGCGTTCTGAGGGTATCGATTTGGATGCACTTGATCAGGAAGTGGTAGTTGCTGGTATTGATCTTGATGGCATAGACCTAGATGCCGTCGAAGTAGAAAAGACAGAAATTTTTGCTCAGACCGAATGTAAAACACTTGATTACGACATCACTTCGGCTGAAGGGCAATCAGGTAAAGCTTCCTTTAATGCCTGTAAAGGTGCTGACGGAGCTTGGGAGCTGTCCTAGTCTAAAAGTTGGGGTTAGCGCGAGAATTACTTGTCCCGCCTTTATTCTTGTTGTGTTTAGGTGGTTGTTACATCTTGCGTAGTGATTAAATTGATTGAGAGATGATGAAGGAGGCATAAATGGATGAGCTATTGATTTGGCCCTTACTTATAGCGGGGGGATTTTCTGCTTATTTTGTCGGGACCAGTATTGGAGGCGGGGCGGGGTTTTTAGCAGGTGTAGTCACATTTGTTGCGGCTCCTATGTTTCTAGCTATCGGTGGCTCGAGCATTAAGGACCTAGTAGACAAGAATGAAAAGGCAAGCGTAGATAAAGCCGTCGCGTTACGGGATATATCTGAGCTTATTGAGGAGGTGAAGCGTGACTCTTTAGAAATTCAGAAAGACGTCACTGATCACTTGGGAAATAAATTATGAGCATTCTGAATAACACGGACTGGATTACTGCATACTCTGTTAACTCTTCTGCTCGATACATAGGTGAGGCTATTGCAACCTCAACGCACGGTATAACAACAGCTATACATGAGAC
>Ga0105358_10001617_pt1 | contig 12015 bp, 9 predicted proteins | sample GOMGulsemesocosm_5_FD_83509 | JGI IMG/M metagenome (GOLD analysis project Ga0105358, IMG submission 83509) | Methane-oxidizing microbial communities from mesocosms in the Gulf of Mexico - GOM15C Gulf of Mexico | ecosystem: Environmental > Aquatic > Marine > Cold seeps | place: Gulf of Mexico...
ATCGTAGCCGCCCATGGTGGCAGTATTACTGCTAGCCACTCTAGTTTAGGGGGCGTCGCTATTCGTATCGTTTTCCCCTGTGCCGCTGATATTTGATTGCCGTCTTTTAGAATAGGTTTGAGACAAAATGCCGGATGTAAAAAAGATTTTAATCGTCGAAGACGAGCCCAAGCTTTCGCAGCTGTTAAGTGATTATTTACAGCGAGAGATGTTTGCGGTGGAGTGTCAGCTGAATGGCTCAAAGACTGTCGAAACCGTTAGGAATGATTGCCCAGATTTAATTTTATTGGATTTAATGTTACCCGTAAAAGATGGCATTTCTATATGCAAAGAGATTCGGCAGTTTTCCGATGTGCCAATTATTATGACTACGGCTCGAGTAGAAGAGATCGATCGCTTATTGGGTTTAGAGCTTGGGGCCGACGACTATATCTGTAAACCCTATAGCCCAAGAGAGGTAGTGGCGCGGGTTAAAACAGTGATGCGCCGCAGCTCAAGCCAATCATCAGCTACTGCTAGTAATGGCGTAGCCGAAAATGGCATTGTCGTTAATGAAGCATCGTTTGAGGTGTTATTGCACGGGCAGGACTTAGGGCTAACGGGGGTGGAGTTTCGCTTGTTTCGCTACCTGTTTAATCACGCTGGACGCGTGTTTTCTCGAGCTCAATTAATGGATAAACTCTATAGTGATGGCCGTATTGTTACCGACCGGACGGTGGATAGTCACATTAAAAACTTGCGACGGAAAATTTCCCTCCATGCTCGAAGCGACGATGAAGCTGAACTAATACGTTCAATTTACGGTGTTGGTTATCGTTATGATGGTTAAATCAAAAAGGCCGTTGCCGGCCTTTTTGATTGCTGTCGGTTTTACTTAATGTAATTTGAAATAAGCTGCGAGTTTAAATTGGATCGCCGGCGGGTAACACTGCTGTGTTAAAACTCGGTTTTTGAGCCTTTAGCCATTTGTCTATATCACGCGCTGCTTGCTGCTGCAGAGCCGTGGCCTTACGATTTTTGGTAATGCGCTTTGCCAATTCTAATAGCTGCTTGTTAATCACCGCGCGAGCTGCCGAGCTGGTCTCTTTGTGCGCGGCCGCCCCAGCCAATTTACTCACCACAAGCTGCTGTACGATGGCTTCAATATCGCGCTCTGTTTGGTCTTTGGCCGTAGAGCGGCCCCAACCAGTCGATATGAGTCGCTCGATGACCAGCGTTAAACTTGGGTAATCACCACGGCTCTCAAAGCTTAGCAGGCGCTCCATTCTTTGGGGGCGCAGCAGTTGGTCGATCGACAAGGCTGCCGACGCTTCAATCACCGCGCGATCATCAAATACTAAATTGGTTCTTCCTGCGAACACTTCACCTTGATTTTGACGCGCCGCCGCCGGTGGAATTTTATCCAAGGCGGTCTCGGGCAATTTTAAAAAACTGGGCGCCAAGCTTTGCAGTATCACATCCAGGGCGTGCAGCTGATCTTTCCCAGGCACGATCTGCACAGTCATCTGGCCATCACCCTTGTAAGCGTTACGATAATCTGCACCGCCAAGGGTTTGTGCTGCGGCGTTTAACTGAAAGCGATGATGCATGTAAATAGGCAGCAGCAGGCGTTCAAGGTTGCTCATGGCCTCGCCTTGGCGCAGCAGTTGAGGGCCAAAGTTATCTAAGGCTATGCGGCGTACTTTGTATTCATGTTCCAAGTGCTTAACTAGGTCATCGCCGTTGTCCCATACCGAGGCTTTAGGATTGGCAGCTTTGGTAAATTTATTATTACTGTGGTCCATAAAAATTAAACCACGGTCAATGCTTTCTTTAACGATCTTGTCGAGCTCTTGTTGCTCTGTAGCCTTTGGAAACTCGCCGTATAACCAGCGAATACTCAGCTTGTCGTATTCACCAATGCCCACGGCGTAAGCGTCACTAATATCGATTTTACCGTTGTCGATTTTAATTAATGGGGCTGGGTAGTCCATCACGCTTTCACGGCCATAGCTGGAGGCCATAAAGTTGTGGGGCAAGCCTAAGGTGTGGCCAACTTCGTGGGCTGAAAGCTGACGAACTCGGGCCAACGCCATAGCTACCGCGGCTTTATCGTTGCCGCTGGCGATCTTGGCAAGGTAATCAAAGTTGGGGGCTTCTGAGAGCTTACAGAGCTGGCTGCTATTGGTTTGAGGGGCAGAGCCCAGAACCTTGCGCCCGTGTAGATAATCTTGGCGTAAACGTAAGCTGCCGAGATTAACATTGCCTTTTATGATCTCAGCGGTGCGCGGGTCCATAATAAAGCTGCCATATGAATAGCCACGGCTACGGCGATGGGTCCAGTGAATCATATTGTAACGAGAGTCTTGTGGGTCGGCGCCCTCAGGTAAAATCTTCATTTGAAAGGCATCGATAAAACCCGCCGCTTCAAACGCCTCATTCCACCACATGGCACCTTCCATTAGTGCGCTGCGAATAGGCTCAGGCGTGCCGGAGTCTAAATAATAAACAATAGGTTCGACCGCCTCAGACTTTTCCGCGAGGGGGTCTTTTTTAAGTAAGCGATGCCGTCCGGCCAAACGCACAAACAAGTCTTCTTCAATAGCGGTGCCGTAATCTTGGTAGGTAATGCCTAGACTGCCGATACGACTATCGTCTTCTCGAGTCTGATAGCCTGTAGGGGCCTCCATGAAGGTGTGGTGCTGACGTAGGGTGATAGAGCCTCCGTTGGCAGCGACTGCGTTCACGAGCTTGCCAGGGTCCTTGCTTGCGAAGGTTAAGCTAGTCTCGACCTCGGTGTTCTTGGGAAATGCCTTGGTTCTTTCGAGGTGAAAGCTGCTGCGCTTTTTGTCGAGTGTAAACTTGCCTTGTTTGGCTCGTTTTAAGCTGCCAATAACACCGTGGGTATCGCGTAAAAAATAGTCAGTGGCTTTTACCAGGTAGCTGCCTCCAGAGCTGGCGACAATATCAAAGCCCCATTGCACCGAGGGGGCGAAAGCCTCTTTAACCGCTTTGCGTTCGGCGGGGTTGTCGCTATTGGCTCTAAATTTATAATTGTTCTCGAGGAAGAAGATTTTCGGGCCGACTTTTTTGGCCTCAATAATAAAGGTATGACCCAGCTGACCCCGGTCGAGGCTCACAGGGTTGCTACCAAGGCCCGACGCTAAGGAGACTTGGTAGATAAATTCTTCTTCAAGTTTATCTATTTGCAGGTAAAGGTCACCCTTGGTCTCGTCCCAGTACAAATTAACCAGCCCGGGCATTGCTTCCATCCCTTGGGTTTTACTTTTAATACTGGGTAGAGCTGCGTATGTGTGAGCTGCACTGCTTAGCGCAATGATACCAATAAGATAAATAAACCAACGATGGACTTGCGGCATAGGGCCTGCTTCCTATTTTAGGGGTTGATGATAAATGGGGGCTAAACTTTCATATTGTGACTTCCATACTGCCACAGGTGCCCGTGCTTCTTCAGTGACTTATAACGGCCTTTCACTAAAAGACGGATGAGAGCCTAAAACCACCCAGCAAACTAAACACAAAGATCTCGGGGTACGATTTATGCAAAGACCTTGAGCTACACCATATTAAACACTGATATTTGAAAATACCCAGCTTATGGAGGGGTAATGGTTTCATAAATGGGAAAAGTGTCGATTTATGTTTATGGATTGGCTACCCTGACGTGAATTAACCCTTCTTATTTGTAGTGATTAAATCACCACGTTACACAGTGTGGGTCTGGCCTTTGATTTTAGGCAGGGCAAAAGGAGTTTTTATGTTCATGTAATTACATGAACAATGTCGTACTGACACAAAGTTGATTCAAGAGTTGAGTAGAGATGTATGAGTAATAAAGGTCACAAGCGTTCGAAGCAACTGTCTCGATTAGGCCACAAGATGGCAGGTGAATCAGGGATTGTTAGTTTGATGGATGACCTTGGAGAGGCGCTGTCGGTAAACCCTGAGATGATTTTTATGGGAGGGGGCAACCCTAGCCGTATTCCTCAGCTTGAAGAAATATTTACAGAGAAGCTCCAAAAGGTACTCGCCGACGAAACCGAGCGGCATAAGCTGTTCGGTATCTACCAATCTCCCCAGGGTGATCATCAGTTCTTAACGGCAGTGGCCAAGCTGTTAGTCGAAGAGTTGGATTGGCCTGTGTCGGCCAAAAACATAGCGGTCAGTAACGGCTCACAATCGGCATTTTTTAATTTGTTTAATATGTTTGGTGGCAGGCAAGAGGACGGCAGCTTTAAAAAGATCCAGCTACCGTTAGCGCCTGAATATCTTGGCTATGGTGATGTTGGCGTCGACGATAATTTGTTTACGGCCGCCAAGCCAAAAATAGAAGAGTTAGGGGGCAACCTCTTTAAGTACCGCGTAGACTTTGATGAATTGAATATCGGTGATGATATCGGTGCCATTTGTGTCTCTCGCCCAACCAATCCAACCGGCAATGTTTTAACCGATGGTGAGATTAGAAAGCTCGATGGTTTGGCAAAAGACAAAGGCATCCCGCTTATTATTGATAGCGCTTATGGTACGCCGTTCCCCAATATGATTTTCACCGAAGTCGAAGCACATTGGAATGACAACACTGTCGTTGTGTTTAGCTTTTCCAAACTGGGTTTGCCAGGTGCTCGTACCGGTATTGTGGTTGCTAATGAAGATATTATACGGGCCTTCACCAATACCAACACTATTACCAGCCTAGCCAGCGGTACCTTGGGGCCATCTATTGGCAAGCAGTTGTTCGCGGATGGGTCGATTCTGAATATCAGTAATGACATTATCCGCCCTTATTACAAGTTGGCGAGAGACAAGGCACTTGAAGCGGTGCGTCAAAGTTTTGGTGATTTACCTTATAGGGTACACAAGCCCGAAGGTGCGATGTTTTTTTGGCTGTGGTTTAAAGGTCTTCCAATTAGCAGTGAAGAGCTCTACCAGCGATTAAAAGCGCGAGGTGTGTTGGTGGTGGCTGGGCATCATTTTTTTGTGGGGCTAGATCAGGACTGGGACCATAAGCATGAGTGCTTGCGCTTAACGTATAGTCAGAGTGCTGATGTTGTCGCTAAGGGCGTTGAAATTATTGCAGAAGAAGTACGCTCCATTTACCAAAATAACCAAGACTAGGCGCCAAACCTAACAATCGATGCCAATCATACCCCTCGGCGACCTTGCTATGAATAATGCTCTGGTCGCAGAGGTCGTATCTTCCCGATATAGCATGCTTTATCGAACCTATTTCCAAGCCCCGTGGCGAATAGCGAATAGTAACTTTAGTAATTCCTCAGCAAGCCGCTAAGCCATAGACTACTATTATAGAAACATAGGATCGACCTGTATCTGCATTGCAGTACTGGCGGCTGTATCCTAGGTGTATTGGGCTTTTAAAAAAGGTGAAGGAATGTCTGCTGATAAATATCGTTTGGTAACCCGCAGTGATTTTGATGGTTTGGTGTGCGCGGTTCTGTTAAAACACTTGGATATGGTGGATGACATTAAATTTGTGCACCCCAAAGATATGCAAGATGGAAAGGTTGAAATCACTGACCGTGATATTACGACCAACCTTCCTTATGTGGCAGGTGCCCATATCGTCTTTGATCACCACCTTTCTGAGACCCTTCGAAATGCCGAGTGCGACAACCATATCATCGACCCTAAGGCGCCATCGGCGGCGCGAGTAGTGTTTGACTATTATGGCGGCGATAGTGCCTTCCCCAGTGAATGGGCGGATATGATGGTGGCTGTCGATAAGGCAGATGCTGCACAGTTTTCTCGTGACGAAATTTTGTACCCTAAAAACTGGGAGCTACTAAATTTCATTATGGATGCGCGTACCGGCTTGGGCCGCTTTCGCGAATTTCGCATTTCCAACTATGAACTCATGATGCAGTTGATTGATTATTGTGCCGGTCATAATATCGAAGAAATTCTGGAGCTGCCCGATGTCAAAGAGCGGGTAGACATGTACAAAGAGCATCACCTGTTGTTTATGGATCAAATTAAGCAGAACGCTGTTTTGCATAATAATTTGGTCGTGCTAGACCTGCAGGATCAAGATCCTATTTGGGCGGGTAATCGCTTTATGATTTATGCCTTGTTCCCCGAAGTGAATATTTCTATTCATCGCTTATGGGGCCTTAAAAAACAAAACACAGTATTTGCCACGGGTAAGTCGATTCTTGACCGCGGCTCTAAAACCAATGTTGGCGAGCTGATGCTTGAATTCGGTGGGGGTGGTCATGAGGCTGCTGGAACTTGCCAAGTCAGTAACGATGTTGCCGACAAGGTGTTGGGCGAGCTTATCGACCGCATTACAGCCGATGGCTAATTAGCGCTGCCAAGCCTTTAAGTTATTTATGATTAGAAGTTCATCTTGAAAAGGGTGGGCTTTTTTTGTGTCTGTTTTTTATTCTTGGGAAGATGTTATTTTTGAAAAGACGTCTTTTTGATCAGCTGATTCTAAAGACTAGACCTAACGCCATTGATCCCAGGCGTCCATAACTTTAATGACGTAGCGATTGCTACCATAGCTGCCGTTGTAACGCGCTAGAGCTTCTGGCCAGCGGCCTTTTGCTCGGTCTAAATAGTGGCGTAATATGGTGCAGCCATAGCGAAGATTGGTGGTGAGTGAGGTTAGGTTATCTTGAGGGCGGCCAATTTCTTTTTTCCAAAACGGCATAACTTGCATCATACCTTGGGCACCGACTCTTGAAATTGCAAAACGCTTGAAATGGCTCTCAACTTGAATAACGGCCAATACCATTTCTGGCGGTAGCTTATGGCGGCTGGCTTCTTGGTGAATGGCTTTGAGTATCAGCAGGCGCTGCTCAGGGTCTTTGACGTAGCGTTTTAATACCTGGGATTTTGACACCAGCCACACTTCAGCATCGAAGCGATCGGCGAAACTGTCTGCGGCAATGATGCTTTTCTTAAGTCTAGCCCTGAGCTCGGGGTCTATGTCCGGCGTTTGGGTTTTGGCACTGGCTAAAGAAATAGGCAATAAAAGAAAGGCGAGCAAGAAGGCTAAATTTAGCTTCAGTAGGGTGTTGATACTCGCAGCTCTAATTTTTAACATCATGGTCATATTAACAAGCGGTGCAGGGTGCTGAATAGAATTGGGTCATTTATCAAGTACGCTTTTGCAGAACATAAATAAATGACCCATTCGTTTAGCGGCTTACAACTTCGAGCTGGAGGCTCGGGCTGTTGAGCTTTTCGGCCAATAGTTGCTTGAGTTCGTCCATTGGGATGTCGCTGCTGGATTCATCTCGACGACCCTTGTACTCGATGCTGTTTTTCTCCAGTCCTTTGTCACCAATAATAATACGATGGGGAATACCCATCAAATCAGTATTGGCCAGCATAACGCCTAGGCGAGCCTTGGCTTCGTCCATCAACAAAACGTCGATACCCGCGGCTTGTAATTGCTCGTAGAGCGATTCGCATTGGGCGGCAACGGCAGCTGACTTGTGCATATTAATTGGCACGATAGCGATCTGGAAGGGCGCAATATTGTCGGGCCAGATGATGCCTTTGTCGTCGTGGTTTTGCTCGATGGCTGACGCCACAACGCGGGTGCAACCGATACCGTAGCAACCCATGCTCATGACGACATCTTTACCGTTTTCGTTCAGGACCTTGGCGTTCATGGCTTCAGAATACTTGGTGCCCAGCTGAAAAATATGCCCAACCTCGATGCCGCGTTTGATTTCAATCGTGCCATCGCCACAAGGGCTTGGGTCGCCGGCAACAACATTGCGGATGTCTTCAATAGAGCTGATCGCTTGGTCGCGTTCCCAGTTCACACCGATGAGGTGGTGGTCGTCTTCATTGGCGCCACAGATAAAGTCGGCCATGTGGGCTGCGCTGCGGTCTACGATAGTCTTGATGCTCAAGCCTACTGGCCCGAGGGAGCCAACGCTGGCACCGAGTTCGGCGGCAATACGCTCTTCTGGCGCAAAGGTGAGTGGGTTGGCGACACCGTCGAGTTTTTCAGCTTTTATATCGTTGAGCTCGTGGTCTCCACGTAATACCAGAGCAACCAAAGGCGCCGGGCCCTCGTCTTCTTCGGCTAATTCACCTAAGACGATCAGTGTTTTAACACTGTCTTGGGCGGCTGTATTGAGGAACTCAGAAACAGCGGCGATGGTTTTTTGTCCAGGGGTGTGGACTTTTTCCATGGCTTTGCCCGGCGCTGCACGCTCACCTTGTGGTGCAACGGCTTCGGCTTTTTCAACATTGGCGGCAAAATCGCTGGCGCTGCTAAAGGCGATGTCATCTTCACCACTTTGAGCCAATACATGGAACTCGTGGGAGTGGGCGCCGCCGATAGAACCGGTATCGGCCAGTACTGGGCGATAATCAAGGCCGATGCGATCGAATATGCTGCAATAAGTACCGTGCATTAGCTCGTAGGTCTGCTGCAAGGATTCGGCATTGGCGTGAAAGGAATAGGCATCTTTCATGACAAATTCCCGCGAGCGCATCACGCCAAAGCGCGGGCGTATCTCATCGCGGAACTTGGTTTGTATCTGATAGAAGTTAGCCGGTAACTGTTTATACGAGCTGATTTCATTGCGGACCATGTCGGTGATAACTTCCTCATGGGTTGGCCCAAGACAGAAAGCACGACCGTGACGGTCTTCCAAGCGAGCTAGCTCTGGCCCGTATTCCTGCCAGCGACCCGACTCCTTCCAAAGCTCAGAGGGCTGAACCACGGGCATCATGACTTCTTGGCCCCCAGATTTGTCCATCTCTTGGCGAACAATTGCCTCTACCTTGCGCAGTACTCGTAATCCCAATGGCAACCAAGTATAAAGGCCAGAGGCGAGCTTGCGAATCATGCCGGCTCGTAGCATGAGTTGGTGGCTGATGACTTCGGCGTCAGCGGGGGTTTCTTTCAAGGTGGCAATCAAAAATCGACTGGCGCGCATATTTAAAATCTCGGTAAAAGACGGTGTATCTCACACTGACTTGTTGCTAAGCTATTATTGAATCAATAATTAAAAAACCATCAATTAACTATCAATTAACTCGTGTTTTTAGAGCCTGTTATAAGGCTAACTTCTTTAGACTTGGGTCGTATATGTCCCAAGCCTTCAAACTTGTGAGTCGTTATTATAAATCACCACTGCTGATAAACGGTGGCTCTTTGTATAGGCGACATAGCTGGGGCGATATAACGTCATCGCGGCGACACAATCCGCTATTTTACGGCGCTTGGCAGCGGGGGTCTATGGCGATTTGTTCGTCTAGGGAAGGTAAGGCCAATAATAGCATTGACCGAAACCATGCGCTGGCTAATTTTTGATCGAGGAAGCACACTATGGATGACCAGATATTCAAACTGGATCCGCAATTAGAAGCCGACACCGTCGTCGTTGGCCATTTCCCATTATCGTTGGTGATGTTGAGCAAAGATGCCAACTACCCCTGGTGCTTATTGGTACCTAAGCGGGCATCCCACACTGAAATGCACCACTTGGCAGAGGCTGACCGAAAGCAATTTGCCCAAGAATCGGCGTATTTATCTGAGGTGATGGTCGCGTTGTTCTCGCCGGATAAAATGAATATGGCATCCTTAGGGAATATGGTAGCTCAATTACACATCCACCATGTGGCGCGCTTTAAAGATGACGCCGCCTGGCCTAAACCAGTCTGGGGTGTGGTCGATGCGAAGGCCTACTCCGATGACGAGCTAGCATCGCGCTTGTCTCGTTTGCGCAGTGCCTTGGCCTGTGACTTTTTTACCGCCAGTGATGAGGTTTATTTATAGTGTAGCTTGTGGCGTGTCCACCATAAAATTTTACCAGCTATAAGTCCTGCAACTATAAATGCTAGCAGCTATAAAAAGGGGCGCTACTTATTTAAGATATAAAAATAAGCAGTGCCCCAAATCAAATAAAAATTCTATAGAAGACCGTTATAACTCTTGTTTAGCTCGTGTCTTCGCCAAAATAAAATCGCTATGGGATAGATGTATCAAATCAGCGATTTTACGAATCATATACTCTTCGTATTTATCTAAGTTCCCATCGGCGTAAGCAATCAACCACATATACTGCACCAAATCGCGTTTTTGCACGGGGCTGTAATGCTGATTTAACAGTTTGGTAAACTGATGTAGCGATGTGGCGTCACGTTGTTCGGCGCGGGCTTGGGCGATAATGTTATCAAGTTTGGGGCGAGAAATGCCCATGCGTGTTTTTAGAATGGTCTCTAGTGCGTTAAATTCTTCTTCGCAAAAGTTTTCATCGGACACGGCTATTTCAATTAACAACGCGGCGGCGGCAAGGTGCAGTGGGTCTTCACCTTCTTTTTGAACTTCACCGGTATCGGTATCAAATAATTGTCGAAAAAATTCCATCATGATTTTATCTTCTTAATGTCAATAATCGTTACGTATTAGCGAGCAGCTGCTCGAGCTTTTCTTGGTCGATAATGAAATTCCGTATCCCTTCGGCGAGTTTTTCGGTGGCCATCGCATCGTCGTTATGGGCAAAGCGAAATTCCGCTTCTGTTAATGCAGGGAGTTTATCGATAACGGTAATGTCTTTGTCGCTCAGCTTTTGCGCCAAAGGTGCCTGGTCTTGGGCGAGCTGGTCGAGCAAGCCTGGGCTAATTGTTAGGCGGTCACAACCGGCTAAACCTTCGATTTCCCCGGTGTTTCTGAAGCTGGCACCCATAACAATGGTGCTGTAACCATGTTGTTTGTAGTGCTGGTAAATACCTTGTACCGATAAGACCCCAGGGTCGTTGCTGGCATCATAGCTAGTGTCTGGGTTTTGACCTTTATGCCAATCTAAAATTCGGCCCACAAAGGGGGATATCAGCGTGACGCTCGCATCGGCGCAAGCTTGGGCTTGGGCAAAGCTAAAAAGTAGCGTGAGGTTGCAATTTATGTCTTCGAGTTCCAGCACTCTTGCCGCCTGGATACCCTCCCAAGTGGCCGCGATTTTGATGAGCACCCTGTCTTTGCTCACACCTTGTTGCTCATAAAGGGCGATCAACTCTTTAGCTTTTGCGATGGTGGCGTCTTTATTAAAAGATAATCGTGCATCGACCTCAGTAGAAATTCTGCCGGGGATAATACCTAAGATCTCTTTGCCAAGGCGCACAGCTAGCCAGTCGGCCGCTGATTTTGCATCACTGTGCAACGCAATGGCTTCGTTCACCAAGGGTTGGTATTGAGACATCTGGGCGGCTTTGTAAACCAACGATGGGTTGGTGGTGGCGTCAACTGGCTGATAAAGAGCAATGGCTTCGATATCCCCTGTGTCGGCGACTACTTGAGTCATTGTTTTTAGCTGATCCAATTTGCTGTTGCTCATTAAGCTCGTCCTGTTGGTATTTCTTGTCGACTGTATGGGTTTCGAAACTGCGGGGCCGTGACAGCCCAAGAGGGCCGGCGCACTTAAGCGCGACGGTCTTACCGTTGGCGTTTTGAAACGAATTACTCGATCTTATCATAGCCAAAGCAAAGTGTGTGGCTAGGACGTTTAAGTGGCATAAATAGACGTTTAACGGCAGTTGAGGCGTCTTAGGGTGGAATTGAACGCTGTCGAGGTGAGTAAACTAATTGGTTCGGGGTTTAGAATTTAGCGTTTAGTTTAAGGTTTAGAGGAGAACTTGATTCAGGATTGGATTGAAAACTTAGCGCAGTAATGTGATCGGGCTGTTGAGGTGTGTTCGTTAAATGAACAGTTTGGAGGTCTGTAGAGATGACTTGCTGCCGTATTAATCGTTATCGAATTTAAGGTGATGGCGAAGCAAGGTGTTTTAAATCGGAACAATACGACCAGGCTATTCATCCTGCCTGGCCGCATTAAGTTGTTCTTCAATTAAACTGCAAGCAAATTAATCTGTTTTGAAATTAAGGGGTGTACCAAATTGGTGAGCTGTAAGCACGCTCTTGAATTGTTTTGGGGTAGTTGTTTTCAGCTTGCAGTGCGATGGCGTCCATTTGCGAATGGCGAAGGCTTGGCACTTGCAGTACTCGAACATAATAAAAGGCTCGCTGGGCTG
>Ga0105358_10001618_pt1 | contig 12015 bp, 10 predicted proteins | sample GOMGulsemesocosm_5_FD_83509 | JGI IMG/M metagenome (GOLD analysis project Ga0105358, IMG submission 83509) | Methane-oxidizing microbial communities from mesocosms in the Gulf of Mexico - GOM15C Gulf of Mexico | ecosystem: Environmental > Aquatic > Marine > Cold seeps | place: Gulf of Mexico...
CGAGGCCGCACAGGACCTGCAGGTGCTGGCCGGACGCGGCGCCCGCGGCGAGGTTAATGGCCTGACCACCTGGCTGGGTAATGCGCGCCTGATGGAGGAACAGGGGCTGGATCTGTCTGCCTACATGGATAAGGCGCAGGCTCTGCAGGCAGACGGTGCCAGCCTGTCCTGGCTGGCTCAGGGGGACCGAGTGCTGGGCATGCTGACTTTCGCCGACAGCCTCAAGGACAACGCAGCAGAGACCGTCGCCCGGCTCCAGCGCCAGGGCATCGAGACCCTGCTGATCAGTGGCGACAGCCAGAATGCTGCCGAGCACATCGGCCGTCAGCTGGGCATTGATCAGACCCGCGGCAATGTGCTGCCGGCCGACAAGGTCGGTGAAATCGAGTGCCTGCAACAGCAGGGCAAGATCGTCGCCATGATCGGTGACGGCATCAATGATGCCCCTGCACTGACCCGTGCCGATGTGGGTATGGCCATGTCCACTGGCACCGACGTGGCCATGCACAGCGCCGGCATTACCCTGATGCGCGGCGATCCGGCGCTGGTACCGATGGCGCTGGCGCTGTCACGCCGGACCGGCGCCAAGATTCGCCAGAATCTGTTCTGGGCCTTCGTCTACAACTGCCTGGGCATTCCGCTGGCAGCGGTGGGTCTGCTGAATCCGATGATTGCCGGTGCGATGATGGCCGCCAGCAGCGTCTGTGTGGTCAGCAATGCGCTGCTACTGAAGCGCTGGAAGCCGGAGGACGCATGAATATCAGCCAGGCCGCCGAGGCCTGCGGGCTCAGCCCGCGGATGGTTCGGCATTACGAGAAAATCGGACTGCTGCCTGCACCGCCGCGCAGCGAAGGCGGCTATCGCCAATACAGCCAGCGCGACCTGCACACGCTGGGTTTTATTCAGCGCGCGCGCCGGCTGGGCTTCAGCATGGAGCAGATCGGCCATCTGCTTACTCTGTGGCAGGACCGTTCGCGCTCCAGCGCCGAGGTCAAGGCACTGACCGCCGCACACCTGCGGGAGCTGGAAGAGAAGATACGGGATCTGCAGGCCATGCATGATACCTTGGCCGAGCTGGCAGACTGCTGCAGTGGCGATGACCGCCCGGATTGCCCCATCATTCGCTCGCTGGCCGATGATTGAGCCGAACACCAAGGAGCCACCATGGAGCTGAAATCGCTGCGTCACTTTGTGGCCCTGGTCGAATATCAGGGTTTTGCCCGCGCCGGTGAGGCCATCGGCCTGAGCCAGCCGGCGCTGAGCCGCAGCATTCAGAACCTGGAACTGCGCCTGGGCTGCACGCTGGTCAGCCGCTCTGGCAAGGGCGTCGAGCTGACCCCGCAGGGCGAGCTGGTGCTGGAACATGCCCGTCGACTGATCGCCGGCAGCACCGCGATGCGCAATGCCCTGCGTCAGTTCAACGATCTCGAAGCCGGCGAGCTGCTGGTAGGCGGTGGCCCCTTCCCTGCCGCAGGCCTGCTGCCGCGGGTGCTGGGCGAGTTCAATCGACGCTATCCCGGCGTCAAGGTACGCCTTGAGGTTCAGCACTGGGTCGCACTGCGCAAACAGTTGCTGGACGAGGAGCTGGAGCTGTTCGTTGCCGACATTCGCGAACTGCAGGATGACCCGCTACTGCAGGTAACCCCGCTGCAGCAACAGCCCAGTCGCCTGTTCTGCCGGGCCGGACATCCACTGGCTGGACGCAGCGACCTCAGCCCGGCACTGCTTGCGCAGTATCCGCTGGCCTGCTTCCGGGTACCCGACATCATTCTGCAGGACCTGCGCCGCACCCTGCCCCGTGAGGATCCGCAGATCAGCCTGGAATGCGACAACCTTGATGTGCTCAAACGCATGGTGCAGCATTGCGATGCGCTGAGTATCGGCAGCCTGGACATCCTGCAGGATGAACTGGCAGCCGGCACCCTCACCCTGCTGGACTGGCCCGACCTGATGCCAGGCACCAGCTTCGGACTGGTGACCCGTGCCCACGGGCCACTGTCACCGGCGGCCGACGCCTTTATCGAGCTGCTGAAGGCTAGCGCAGCAGATTGAACAGGCTCAGGCTGCTGACCTTCACAAAGCTCTGCTGTGAGGCCTCAAGCACCACCGATTGCAAACTCAGACGACTCAGAGCCTCGGCATAATCCAGATCTTCCAGCTGCGAGGTCACCGTGGTGTTGATCAGTGCCACTTCCTCGTTTTCGGTCTGGGTCGATTCGATTACGTTCATGCGCGCACCAATGGTGGTTTGCACGCTCAGCACGTTGTTCATCGCGTTGTCGAGGTTATCCAGACTGACCGCAATCACATCGCGCAGCTGCAACTTGTCGCCGGTGGTCGCGGTGCCGTTCTCCAGGGTCTGGCGCAGCAATGAGACGGTTTCCAGAACACCGCGGGTCTCCCGATTGGTGCTGGTTGCAGTGCTGTCACCGGTGCTGATGGTGAAGCTGTCACCGGGCTGCAGATCGCCGTCGAGCTTCACCGAGACACCCGCATAACGGATGTTGTAACTGCCGTCGTCTTCCAGCTCCAGCGCACCGGTCACCGGCGGCACCAGCGGCAGGCCACCGCTGTCGACAATCTCGTAGGTGCCCGCGCCAATCACGATGCCGACGCTGCCCTGCGGATAGAAGGTGCTGTCGTACTCGGTCTTGTTCTCTACCGTACCCAGCGAGATACGCGCGGTGCCGGTATTGGTTGCCGTAGCCTCGGTATTGACCCGGTTGACGTTGGCGATGTTGACGAACAGATCCTTGCCGTTGTCGTTGATTGGCACGGTCTTGGACCCGGCGATCTGCACCGAGCGCTGGCCCTCATCGCCCTGGTAGGTGTAGGTGCCGTCGGGATTTTTGACAAACGGTGCTTCGCTGCTCTGAAAGCCGCCAAACAGGTACTCGCCACGGGCATTGCGGGTATTGAACAGATTGAACAGTTCCTGCTCGCGCTGCTCCAGCTCGGTTGCCAGCGCCTTGCGGTCATCGTCGTTGCGCGAGCCGTTGCCCGCTTCGATGGCAATCTCGCGCACGCGCTGCAGGGCATTGTTGACCGAGTTGAGGATGCTCTCCTCCTGGGTCAGGCTGTTGTTCGCCGCCGTCATGTTGGTGCTGTATTGCTCCAGGCGGTTGGACTCCTGGTTCAGTTGCAGCAGCCGAACGGTCGCTACCGGGTCGTCCGCCGGCGTCAGCAGGCGCTTGCCGGAACTGATCTGTTCCTGGGTGCGCGTAACGCTGCTGTAATTGTCAGAGATACCACGCACGCCGCTGTTGAACTGCTGAATGGTTGAGATGCGCATGTGAGGCTACCCGTTATCTGATACTGCTGATCAAGGTGTCAAAAATCGTGCGTGCAACCTGAATGACCTGTGCCGAGGCATTGTAGTACTGCTCGAACTTGATCAGGTTGGCCGCTTCCTCATCCAGGTTGACCGCCGACACCGAGTCACGGTTGTTGGTGGCCTGCACCAGCACAGCCTGACTGGATTCGGCATCCGTACGCGCCTGGGCGGTGAAGGTAGCCACCCGCTGGACCAGGTCGCCATAGCCGTCAACAAAGGAAAACCCCTCGGCGCCGTTGGCCTGGCCGAGCACCTTGGCGCTCTGCAACTCGGACATCACCAGCGCATTGCGATTATCCGCCACCCCGGTATTGAAGTTCAGGCTGAAGCTGTCGCCATCCTTCGGCGTACCGGTGAGGCTCATACTGAAGGTATAGGCGCCTACCGTCACTTCAACACTGTTGGTCTGACCGGGCGTGATCACCAGCGGCGACGGATTGAGCGTCGCCGTACCACTGCTCACCTGCAGCTCACCGCTGGCCGCATCATAGCCGAGCTCGATCGGCAGCAAGCCCTGCAGCGCAGCCGGATCAATCGGCGCCGGGCCGTCGATCAGGGTGGGCTGACTCATGGTGCCGGTACCGCGGTTATCCAGATTGGTGTCCACCACGGCAGGCGCGGCAAACGCCAGCTCCTGCGGCTGATCCATCACCACTTCCATGCCGGCGGCGGCGAAGCGGGTGGGTGTCAGCAGGAAGCGGTCGCCGGCGGCGATACCGCCACCACCCAGCTCAATGGTAAAGCCGTCCAGCTCAGGTGGCGGGACACTGGTCAAATCAAACGGGCCGACCACACTGTCGTCAGAGGTCCGGCGTACCGTGAACTGGGTTGAACTGGTAAATACAACGTCATACTCGGAGGTACTCAGCTGCGAGGTGTCGCTGATGCGCACGCTCAGTTTGGCATCCGGGTCGCTGTTGGTGGCACGGGCATAGCTGCGCCCATCGACCAACTCCGGGCTGTTGACGTCATTGAACAGGGCGGCACCGGCATTGCCGTTGAGATCCAGGCCCTGCCCCTGCTGACTGTTGAATTCACTGCTGATCGACAGCGCCAGCCGGCCGATGGCATTAAGCGCGGGGTCCAGCACATCGTTGCGGTACTTGAGCAAGCCACCCAGCTCGCCACCGCTGACCAGACTGGTAATGTCCTGGACCGAGTTGCCACTTTTGAGTACTACCTCAACCCTGCCGGGATCGGCACTGCCGCTGCGCACGGCCAGGGTGGATGCTTCCTTGCCGACAACCAGCGGCTGACCTGACCCGACAAAGATATTCAGGGTATTGTCGTCCTGCTGCACCACGGAAATACCGATCAGCTCGCTGAGCTGGCGCACCGCCTCGTCACGGGCGTCAAGCAGGTCATTGGGCTGGGCACCGTTGGCCGAGGCAATGGCAATGCTGTCGTTGTACTGGGCGATCGAGGTCGCCAGGCGACTGGTCTGATCCGCCAGCGTGGTCATCTGCTGGCTGATGAACTGGTTCTGGCTGTTCAGGCTGCTGTGGACGGTATTAAAGCGCGACGCCAGACCCTCTGCCTCGGACAGAACGAGCTGGCGCGCCGGCAAGTTGGCCGGATCTTCAATCGCAGTCTGCAGGGCATCGAAATAGCTTTGCAGACCAGGGGTAATACCGGTCGCGCTGCTTGAAACCAGGGTATTGAGCTGCTCAAGCTGGGACTGGAACGCCTGTACCTCGGAGTTGGTCGAGGTGGAGGTACGCACCTGATTGGTCAGAAACTGGTTATAGATGCGCGAGACATCGACCACCTTGGTGCCGTTGCCGATATAGCCGGCACCGGTATAACTGGGTACCTGGGTGGCCTGCAGCGCCGACTGGCGGGAATAGCCGGGCGTGTTGACGTTGGTAATGTTTTGACCGGTCACCGCCAGCTGGGTCTGGGAGGCTCTGAGGCCCGTCAGTCCGATACCGAAAAGATCTGCCATGATCAGGCCCTGCTGCTGGAGTCAGTGGATGGGGTGCTGGCAGCAACGCGCTCATCGCTGTTGCTGATCAGTTGGCGCGCAATCTGCGACACCTTGCGCGCGTACTGCGGGTCGGTGGCATATCCGGCATTCTGCAGCTCACGGAAGAAGGTGTCGGGATTTGCAGTGCTGCTCAGCGCCTTGCTGTAGCGACCATTACTTTCGAGGAAGCTGACATAGTCCTCGAAGCTCTGCTCCCAGGACGCGTAGCTGCGAAAATCTGCCCGCTCCCGGGTGCGCACGCCATCACGGTATTCAGTCGTTGCCACATTGGCGCTGTCGCCCTGCCAGCCGCCATGGGCCTTGATGCCGAACAGGTTATGACTGGAGCTGCCATCGGACTGACGAATGACCGATTTTCCCCAGCCGGTTTCCAGCGCCGCCTGGGCAACCAGGTAGTGCGGATCGACCCCAAGACGCGCCGCGGCTTTCTCCGCCATCGGCAGCATGGTCTCGACAAATTCCTGACTGTTGGCGAAGCGAGTGCGCTGGGCAGCTTCAGGGCTGACTGCCGCCATCGTCGAGCGGCCGTTACGCAGCGCCTCGATGCCGCGCAGCGGTTGCCAGCTATCGCTCTCGCTGCTGGCCGGGCGCTGCGTCTGCTCGGCCTGGGCCAGACGATCTGCCCAGGCGCTGTAGTCCGCCGACACCTGCAGGCGACGACGCGCCAGCAACGCGGACTGGTCGACCCCGGGTGCGGCGCCCTGCTCACGCTCCGAGCCGGCAGCAGACTGTGGCGACAGCTGGCGCACCAGCGCATCGGTGAGGCCCAGACCGCGCCCTTCCGACAGATGCACCGATAGCTGGCTGTCGTACATTTCCTGATAGAACTTGGTCTGCGGGGTATTGAGCGGATTGCCCTCGGCAAACGCCGCGTTGGCGTCACGCATGCTCTTGATCATCATGTTAGTGAACAGCGATTCAAACTGCTGCGCCACCTTGCGCACATTCTCCGGGCTGTTGGCATTGGCACCGGATTTCAGCTGGTTGACGGTATTGATGTCGGTGTAGCTGATATTGCTGCTGACGTTCATGAGCCTGCCTCCCGTCAGATGATGACCAGATCGGCGTTCAACGCGCCGGCCTGCTTCAGGGCTTCGAGAATGGCCATCAGGTCACCGGGGGCAGCCCCGACCTGATTGACCGCACGCACGATTTCATCCAGCGACACACCCGGGCGGAAGACGAACATGCGGCTGTCGCCCTCCTCGATATTGATCTGCGAGCTGGGCGCGACCACGGTCTGACCGCCGGACAGAATGCCGTCCGGCTGACTGACCTGCGGGTTCTCGCTGATGGTCACGGTCAGGCCGCCATGGGTGACGGCAGCCGGCTGCACCCGCACATCCTGGCCGATAACAATGGTGCCGGTGCGCGAGTTGATGATGACCTTGGCCGCCGCGTTGCCCTGCTCCACGGTCAGGTTCTCGACCATGGAGATGTAATCAACGCGCTGATTGGGGTCGATCGGTGCGCGAACCCGCACTGAACCGCCGTCCAGCGCCTGCGCGACATCGGGGCCAAAGGTTTCATTGATGCGATCGACAATGCGCTTGGCCGTGGTGAAGTCTGGGCGGTGCAGGTTAAACGTCAGATGGTCGCCGGAGGTAAACGGGCTGGCCACAGCACGCTCAACGGTTGCGCCGTTGGGAATGCGGCCCGCGCTGGGAATATTGACGGTAATACGCGACCCGTCTGCACCCTCGGCACCAAAGCCGCCGACGACCAGATTGCCCTGGGCAATGGCGTAAACCTGACCGTCGATCCCCTTCAGCGGAGTCATCAGCAGGGAACCGCCGCGCAGACTCTTGGCGTTGCCCAGCGAGGAGACGGTGACGTCAATGGTCTGGCCCGGGCGAGAAAACGGCGGCAGATCAGCATGAATCGCTACGGCTGCGACGTTTTTCATTTGAATACGCGTGCCCGGCGGCACGGTAATACCAAACTGGCTGAGCATGTTCTGGAAGGTCTGCACGGTAAACGGGGTCTGGCTGGTCTGGTCACCCGAGCCATCCAGACCGACCACCAGACCATAGCCGATCAACTGGTTGCTGCGCACACCGGCAATGCTGGCGATGTCCTTGAGACGATCGGCCAGCGACAGCGGGCTGACGAGCAGCAAAACAAGACCGAAAATCAGGCTGCGCATGACAATGCTCCTGTCAGAACGGCCACAGCGGGCTGAGGAAGAACTGGCTCAGCCAGCCCGGGCGATTTGCATCGGCAAAGGCACCCTTGCCGGAGTAGGTAATGCGTGCATCCGCCACGCGGGTGGAGAGCACGGTGTTGTCGGGGCCCACATCGTCTGCGCGCACCAGGCCGCTGATGCGGATCAACTCGTCGCCCTGATTGAGGGTGATCCACTTTTCGCCGCGAACCGCCAAAATGCCATTGGGCAGCACCTCGGCAACGGTAACGGTAATCGAGCCGGACAGGCTGTTGCTCTGGTTGGCGTCCGAGCTCCCTTCAAAGGCACGTTGACCCGACATGTTCACGCCCAGATCCAGGCCTTTGAAACCGACCGCATTGCCCAGCAGGGTCGGGTTGGCAATCGTGGTCGAACTGGACTTGTCGATTTCGCTTTCAGCCGATTTCTGCGCCGCGGTCCGTTCGGTCAGGGTGATGGTAATGATGTCGCCGACCCGGTGCGCCTTGCGGTCGTTATACAGACTCATCTCGAAACCGGGCTGATAGATCGCCCCGTTGTTGAGCTCCTGCGGCAACGGCGTGCGCGGCAGCACCGGGGCATAGGCCGGATCGTCACGCATCGGCGGCGCCTGCATGCAACCAATCAGGCTGAGCGGCACCAGCAGCATCAAGAACTTAGCCAAACGGATCATGATTCCGAGCTCCCGTCAGAGGTTCTGACTGATGTACTGCAGCATCTGATCTGCGGTGGAAATGACCTTGGAGTTCATTTCGTAAGCGCGCTGGGTAGTGATCATGTTGACCAACTCCTCCACCACGCTGACGTTGGAGTTCTCCAGGGTGTTCTGCAACACGGTGCCCAGACCGTTCTGACCGGGGTTGCCGGTCTGCGGTGCGCCACTGGAGGCGGTCTCCAGGAACAGGTTGTTGCCGATTGCTTGCAGGCCGGCCGGATTGATGAAATCGGCGGTCTGAACATTGCCAATCTGCTGTGATCCGGCGTTACCAAAGGTCGTGATGCTCACCGTGCCGTCTTCACCTACGGTAAAGGTCTGCACGTCATCCGGCAGGACGATCCCCGGCTCCAGCGGGAAGCCGTTGGAAGTCACGATCTGACCGTCCGCATCCAGGTGGAAGCTGCCGTCACGGGTATAGCCGATGCTGCCGTCGGGCATCAGAATCTGGAAGAAACCGCGACCGTTGATAGCCATGTCCAGCGGCTGCTCGGTGGTCTGCAGCGTACCCTCGGTGAAGATCTTCTGGGTGCCCACCACCCGCACACCGGTACCCAGCTGCAAGCCGGATGGCAGCTGGGTATCCTGGGTGCTCTGGCCACCGGGCTGGCGCTTTATCTGATAAAGCAGATCCTCGAACTCGGCCCGGTCGCGCTTGAAGCCGGTGGTCGATACGTTGGCCAGGTTGTTGGAAATGGTCGACAACATGGTGTCCTGTGCGGACAGACCGGTCTTGCTGACCCAAAGTGCGTGGAGCATCACCTTTCTCCTCGCGTGTCAGTTAGTTGACACGCCGTTGCATTAACTCATCTGCAGAATGCGATCGGTCGCCTGCGCGTTCTCTTCCGCTGTCCGCATCATCTTGATGTGCAGCTCAAACTGGCGCGCCAGCGACAGCATGGCGGTCATCTCTTCGACCGCATTGACGTTGCTGCCTTCCAGGAAGCCGGTAGCCACCTGAACCACGCCATCGGCCACCTGAGGCTGACCGTCTTTGGTTCGCATCAGACCATCAGCGCCCTTCTCCAGCGTCGCCGGATCAGGGTTGACCAGCTTCAGACGATCCACTTCCGCCATGACCGCCGGACCTTCACCCAGAGCTCGGATACTGATGGTGCCGTCCGACCCGATCTCGACCTTCTGCGCCGGGGGAATGGCAATCGGACCGCCGTTGCCCAGCACCGGCAGACCACTGCTGGTGCGCAGCACGCCGAAGGCGTCAATATTCAGGCTGCCCGCGCGGGTATAGGCTTCGGTGCCGTCAGCTGCCTGCACGGCAATCCAGCCTTCGCCCTGCACGGCCACATCAAGCTCGCGACCGGTTTCCTGCATCACCCCTGCCGACATGTCGGTACCGGGGCGTTCGGTCATGGCATAGGCGCGCGTGGCGTAGCCATCGCCAAATACCGGCATTGACCGGGCCTGCTCAAAGTCACGGCGAAAGCCGGTGGTGGTCAGGTTGGCCAGATTGTTCGCGTGCGCACGCTGCGCCATCGCGTTCTGGCTTGCCCCTGTCATGGAGATGTACAACGATTTGTCCATGCCCTTCTCCGCTTACGTGTGGGCGACAAGTAATTGCCGCTTTTACTCACTTACAAGGGATAAAGCAGGGATCATGCCAAGATTTAAAAATCAGGATTTATCGTTATTTTTCAAAAAGATAGAAAAACATAAAACAAAAAAGCGGCAATACCGGCAGATCCTTTTGCCGGTATTGCCGCTGTCATGCCGACGCCGCCACTGGCGGCTGAGACGTTAACGCAGGTTGATGATGGTCTGGGTTACCGCATCCTCGGTCTGAATGGTCTTGGCGTTGGCCTGGTAGTTGCGCTGGGCAACAATCAGGTTGATCAGTTGCTCGGAGATATCCACGTTGGAGTCCTCCAGCGCGCCCGACTGAATGCTGCCAAGGGTGCCAGTGGTCGGCGCACCCACAACCGGGTCACCCGACGAGAAAGACTGCGCCCACGCGGTGCTGCCAAGCGGCGTCAGACCTTGCTGGTTGGCAAAGGTAGCCAGTACCACCTGCCCCTGCACCCGAGTCTGACCGTTGGTATAACGGGCGACCAGCAGACCAGTGTCGTCAATTTCCAGCCCGGCCAGTTCACCGGTGGTGAAGCCGTCCTGGCTCACTGCGGTTACCGCAAAGCTGGAGGCGTACTGGGTAGAGCCCGTCAGGTTAATGGTCAGGTCATCGACCGGCGAAGTAGCACCAGTGGGCTGCCCCTCACTGTCAAGCGGAACCCAGCCGGCGATGGTATAGGGCTGATTGGTAGTCAATTCGCCGACACTGTTGAAGTCGACATCAAATCGAGTGGTTGCCAGCGGGTCGAATGCCGGATCGGACGCCTCGACACCGGACTGGACATCACGCCCGTCGATCAGTACGTACATATCCCAGCTGTTGGCGTCGTTCTTGACGAAGTATTTGGTCATCACATGCGAATTGCCGAGGCTGTCGTAGATGTTGACCGAAGTAGAGCTGTTGTAGGTCGCCGAGTTGGTCGGATCGAAGGTGCTGCGCGCAGCATCCAGGGCCGCTGCCTCAGCGGTAGCGATCTCTGCCGGCGTCGGGTTGGCCGGATCAGCCGCGGTCGCGATCGACGCAGCGTAGGCGGCATCGTATTGCTGAACATAGACCTCAGGACGGGTTTGCGTCGAATTCAGGTTCAGCGTAGTGACAACAGCACTGGTCTCGTTCGGATCTGCCGAGCGGGTATCGACCCGCAGATTGGTCTGCACGCCCTGGTTGATCTGCCCCGTCACTGCGTTGACACCGAACCCCTGCAGGTTCTCGCCGTTGTTGTTGACGATAAAGCCGTTGGCATCGGTACCGAAGTAGCCGGCACGGGTGTAGCTGAGCGCACCGTTGTTGCTGGTCACAAAGAAGCCGTTGCCGTTGATCGCCAGATCCAGACTGTTTTCGGTGAAGCTGATGTTGCCCTGGTTGAACAGCTGAGCCGCGTTGGCCAGCGCTACACCACTGCCGGTGGCATAGCTGCCTGAACCGAGTACCGATGCAGCATAGACATCCGCGAACTCGGCACGCGAACTCTTGAAACCGACGGTACCGGCGTTGGCAATGTTGTTACCGGTAATGTTCAGATCGGAGGCCGCCGCCCGGATACCACTCAAGCCAATGTTGAAAGACATGGTTCTATCTCCTCGCCTACTTTCGTTCGGACGACTTATTGAATTGCGTACACATTGGACAGGCTGATACTGCCCAGCCCGGCCACATTAAGAAGCATCTCGCCACCGCTACCCGCCCCCAGCGAAACGCTGTCCACATTGGCCGGCAGCAGTGTCGCCATCTGCGTATTGGTACCGTTGATGGTGGCCATCGCCTCGAAGGTGTAAACACCCGGCTCCATCAGGTTGCCGGCACCGTCGGTGCCGTCCCAGGTAAAGTCGTGCATCCCGGCTTCCAGTGCGCCCAGATTCACGGTATCCACGAGGCTGCCGGATTCGTCATAGACCTTGACGAACACGTTGCTGCTGCTGGAGCTCAACGCCAGCTGCCCTTCCAGACCGGCAGAAGTGTCCACTACCGCCTGGTCAGTCGGCACGATCACCGTCCGCCCGACCATCGACGAGGCCTGCAACGCCTGCGAAGACTGGTAACCACTCAGCAGTGACTCCATCGAGCCATTGAGGTTATCGATCCCCTCAACCGTACTGAACTGCGCCAACTGGGCAATAAACTCGCCATTTTCCTGGGGTGAAAGCGGATCCTGGTTGTTCATCTGCGCCACCAGCAGTTGAAGAAACTGATCCTTGCCCAGCTCGTTGCCGGTCGCGAAGCGGTCTGAATC
>Ga0105358_10001627_pt1 | contig 11985 bp, 11 predicted proteins | sample GOMGulsemesocosm_5_FD_83509 | JGI IMG/M metagenome (GOLD analysis project Ga0105358, IMG submission 83509) | Methane-oxidizing microbial communities from mesocosms in the Gulf of Mexico - GOM15C Gulf of Mexico | ecosystem: Environmental > Aquatic > Marine > Cold seeps | place: Gulf of Mexico...
GTATCAGCTTGATACAGCAGTAATGTTTTAGAACTTGCAATCCAATAACTATTATCTTTGTATTCTTTGATATCTATAATGTAATAATCTTCGTTTTTAGGGTCATGAGACAAGATATGTTGATATTGGTCATTGTTAGGGTTGTAGGTATATAAACCTTTACCATATAGGTTTATCCACATTAGATTTTTACTGTCTTGCATCAACTTTATAACGCTAAAGTTCTGAAAATCTCCGTCAGGGCCATCAAGCTGTTTGAAAGTATAGCCATCATAAATATTGACGCCGTTTTGAGTGCCTAGCCACATAAAGCCGCGACTGTCTTGCAAGATCGTGTTGACGGTGCCTTGTGATAATCCATCTTTTACGGTGATACGATCTAAATGAAGATTATTCACTTTTGCGTGTGCATTAAACACCAAACTGCAATTTAACAAAAAGGTAAAAAGCAAAAGACAAATCATTTTAAAAACAATAAAACTAAAATTCAAACGACACCTAATATGAGTAAAAAACAGCAAATTATTATGAGCAAAAATAAACTCATTCTACTTTTAGTAATTTTAGTACAATTTGGTGAACCTTTTAAAGTTCTTATGTATTTTACTTACCAACGTGCAACTATTCGTTTACATTGCATTGATGGTAAGCGTTGTCATCTTGATTAAAGGAGAATATTTCAATCGCAAAACAAAATTTGAAGGTAGACTTTGTAAAGGCATTATTGATAAATCCTTGTATTGACCTTGAATTTTCATCTATTTGAACTTACATCTAAGGTATCATTTATTAATTTCCACTACTTATGACTAACCCACTTTTAGTACAAGCAAGTTTGCCGCTTTTTTCAAAAATAAAACCTGAACATGTAAAACCTGCTGTTGAGCAGGCGATTGCCAAATGCAAAGATGTTATTGCCGATGTACTTGCAAAACATGACGTTTTTACATGGGACAATTTAGTGGTATCTATTGACGAAGTTGACGATGTTCTAGGTAAGTTGTGGTCGCCCGTGTCACATATGAATTCGGTAGTGAATAGTGATGAATTACGTGATGCTTATGAATCGTGTCTGCCTTTGTTGTCAGAATATGGCACTTTTGTTGGTCAACACCAAGGTTTATATCAAGCCTACCAACAGCTGGCGAACAGCGCTGAATATGCCAAGTTAAACGTGGCGCAAAAGAAAGTTATCGATAATGCTTTACGCGATTTTAAATTATCAGGTATTGCCTTAAATGAGCAAGACAAAAAACGTTACGGTGAAATATCAACACGCTTATCTGAGCTTAGTTCTCAATTTAGTAATAATGTAATGGATGCTACCCAAGCATTTAACGTAAATATAACTGATGAAGATGAATTGTCAGGTTTACCTGAAAGTGCAAAAGAAGCCGCACAGCTGCTTGCTAAAGAAAAAGAATTATCAGGCTGGCTATTCACGTTAGATTACCCCAGTTATTTACCCGTAATTATGTATTGTGATAATCGTAATCTTCGTGAAAAAATGTATAGTGCATTTTGTACTCGAGCATCAGATCAAGGTCCTAATGCGGGCGAATTTGATAATAGCGATACTATGGCTGAAATTTTAAAACTGCGTCATGAATTAGCTTTGTTACTTGATTTTGACAACTATTCAGAAAAATCTATAGCGACAAAAATGGCAAGTGATACGGCAGAAGTTTTAATGTTTTTAGAAAACTTAGCGATTAAATCAAAGGAACAAGGACAAAAAGAGTTTGTTGAATTAACCGATTTTGCTCAGTCATTATCAGCGGATAATACCAATCTACAAGCTTGGGATTTACCTTATTATGCTGAAAAGCTGAAACAAGAACGTTATTCAATTTCAGATGAAGCCTTACGTCCTTATTTCCCTGAAGACAAAATTGTGAAAGGTTTATTTGAAGTGGTTCGTCGCTTATTTGGGTTAACCATAAAAGTACGTGCAGGTGTTGATACGTGGCATAAAGACGTTAAGTTTTATGATGTTTTTGATGCTGATAATAATCAACGTGGTAGTTTTTATCTTGATTTATATGCCCGTGCAAAAAAACGTGGCGGTGCGTGGATGGATGATTGTGTTGGTCGTAGAGAACTTGCTAGTGGTGATATACAACTGCCGGTAGCCTATTTGACTTGTAACTTTAATCGACCAATAGGTGATAAACCTGCATTGTTTACACATGATGAAGTGGTGACTTTATTTCATGAATTTGGTCATGGTATTCATCATATGTTGACGCAAATTAATGCTAGCAGTGTTGCCGGTATTAATGGTGTGCCTTGGGATGCGGTTGAATTGCCAAGTCAGTTTTTAGAGAACTGGTGCTGGCAACCTGAAGCTTTAGCTTTTATGTCAGGCCACTTTGAAACAGATGAGCCTCTACCTCAAGAGATGCTTGATAAAATGCTAGCTGCTAAGAATTTTCAATCAGCGATGCAAATGTTACGTCAATTGGAATTTAGTATTTTTGATTTTAAAATGCACCTTAACTATAAAAAACAAACAGATACAACTGAAAAAAATAACTATATCCAACAAATCTTAAATAAAGTTCGTCAGCAATATTCGGTGACAACTGCGCCAGAATTTAATCGCTTTCAACATGGTTTTAGCCATATTTTTGGTGGCGGTTATGCGGCAGGGTATTATAGCTATAAATGGGCTGAAGTTTTATCGGCTGATGCCTTCTCTCGCTTTGAAGAAGAAGGTATTTTTAATGAACAAGTGGGTAGAGATTTTCTGACAAATATTTTAGAAAAAGGTGGTTCACAAGAACCTAGTGAGTTATTTAGTGCTTTTAGAGGTCGAGCTCCAGAAATCGATGCCTTGTTAAGACACTCTGGTATTGCTAGTTAGCAAGAACTGAATAAAGCGTCGATAAAGCTGAAATGTTTTTATCGGCGTTTTGCTCTTCAACTGATAATCGGCTATTTAAAAAACACTTTACCACCAATTATTTTAAACGCAGGCGTACCTTTAATCAGTGCATCTCTAGCAAAGATAACCTCACATTTTGGGCAAGTGCAAGGTGTCGTGGTAAAGTCTTGGCTAATGCGTTCCTTGAAACATTTCACTAATGCTCCTTTACCACCTTTTCGATATTTAAATAATTGTGCACGGCACTTAATACAATATATATCGACAGTTTTCGTTGGGCCTTTTTTATTGGGCTTTGCCACTAACTAAACCCCATTTTTAACTCGCCTTTTTATTAAATACTTTCTCAACATTTAATTCTTGTAAATTTCTAGCAATATCTTCAGCGGCAGTTTTTGGATTTATATCGTCATCAATTTTTAAGATTTTTCCTTCTTTTGAAATATAGAAGGTGACGCGACTGGCCATACGAACAAAATTTAGTACGTCATAAGCTTTGGCTGTAGCTTTTGTTGGATCACTAAGCATCGGAAAATCAGCTTTTGTCTTTTTAGCAAAATCTTTATTGTCTTCTAGTGGGTCAACACTCGCCATAAAGTAACTGACATGATAATCACGAATAAGCTGACCTTTCTCAACCAGTGATTTACATTCAATAGTACAACCACGAGTATTTGCCATTGGATACCAAGCTAATACGATGGTTTGTTTACCCTTGTAATTACTGAGTTGATAAAAGTCGCCATTGGTGGCCTGTAACCTAAAGTCAGGCGCGATATCACCCACCGACAAGTCAGTGGCTTGTATTGAAAAACAGGTAAACATGATAAATAATGTAAGTAGTGTTTTAATTTTATTAAGCATTTGAATATTTCTCTTTATTAGCTAGCCAGCGGTTAATAAGTGCCTGGGCATTATTTGGGTACTTTTTCCAAAGCAAATAAGCCGTTTGTTGTATTTCTGGAATAAGTGCAGCATCGCGAACTAAATCAGCAATTTTTAATTCAGCCAAGCCAGTTTGTCGAGTGCCCAATAATTCACCGGGACCTCGTATTTGTAAATCTTTTTCGGCAATGACAAAACCATCGTTACTATCACGAAGTACGCCAAGACGTTTGGTTGCTGTTTTGGTTAAAGGCGTTTTATACATTAACACACAATGAGATGCTATAGATCCACGGCCAACTCGGCCACGTAATTGATGTAATTGTGCCAAACCTAATCTTTCAGGGTTTTCTATGACCATTAGGCTAGCATTGGGAACATCAACACCCACTTCAATAACGGTTGTAGCAACTAATAAATGTAATTCACCTGATTTAAAAGTATCCATGACCGCTTGTTTTTCATCGGCCTTCATTCGACCATGTACTAATTCAATTTTTAATTCAGGCAATTGCTCCTGTAAATATACTGCAGTATCTTCAGCTGCTTGGCACTGCAATACTTCTGATTCTTCAATAAGTGTACATACCCAATAGGTTTGTCGGTCGTCATTAATTGCCCCTTGTTTGATCCTTGCAATGACTTGGTCACGACGAGTATCGGGTAAAGCGACCGTTGTGATAGGGGTTCGACCGGGTGGTAGTTCATCGATGACTGAGGTATCAAGATCGGCATAAGCGGTCATTGCTAATGTTCTGGGAATAGGTGTTGCTGTCATGATCAGCTGGTGTGGATATTTATTATCAAATACACCTTTTTCACGTAACGATAAACGTTGATGTACACCAAATTTATGCTGTTCATCAATAATGATCAAGGTGAGCTTATTAAAAGTCACTTGTTCTTGAAATAAGGCATGGGTACCAATAACGAGCTGCATATTACCACTAGCAATATGCTCAAGGGCAATCCTTCTTGCTTTTGCCTTTGTTTTTCCTACTAACCAACCAACGGTGATATTAAGCGGAGCAAACCATTTTTGAAAATTAATAGCATGTTGTTCAGCAAGTATTTCGGTTGGCGCCATTAAAGCGACTTGGTAACCTTGCCCTATCGCAGTTAATGCGGCTAAACCGGCAACCAGAGTTTTTCCAGAGCCTACATCACCTTGTACCAAGCGCATCATTGGCGTTAGTTTGGCGAGATCATTGCGAATTTCATTAACGACACGTGTCTGTGCGGTAGTAGGTGAAAAAGGTAAAGAGTCTAAAAATTTCTGATTTAGCTCCTGATCTGTATTTAACGCTAGCGCATCAAGTTTATCTACTGATTGCCTTAGTTTAAGCATGCTGAGATTGTGAGCTGTTAATTCTTCTTTTATTAATCTTAATTGTGCTGGATGTTTACCTTCTTCAATTTGAACGGTTGAAGTCTCTGGTGGCGGTCGATGAATTATGGTTAATGCTTGTTCAAGTGAATATGACTCATCAACAAATTCGGCGGGTAGTAATTCTTCTACTTGACCTCGTTTAAGCCGAATTAATGCTTGCTCAGTTAAATTACGTAGAGATATTTGTCTTAAACCATCAGTTGTTGGGTAAACAGGAGTCAGCGTTTCTTCAACGGCTGTTAAGGTTTGATCGTTATCGAGAGGTTTGTACTCTGGATGGACTATTTCAAAACCACGAACACCACGATTAATTTCACCATAACAACGGATATTGTTACCAATGCTTAAGTGGTTTTTTTGACTTGCAGAAAAATGGAAAAAACGTAAATTGATTGAACCCGTGCCGTCATTAAGTGTAACAACTAACATTCGGCGTTTACCTTGCACTATTTGGTTGTCAGTGATTTCACCGATGATGTTGGTAAAAATACCAGGCAATAAATCGCGAATGGTAGTAATTCGTGTACGGTCTTCATAACGTAGTGGTAAATGAAATAACAAATCTTGCAGGGTATTTAAGCCTAATTTCTCAAGCTTAGTTGCCATTCCCGGTCCTACACCTTTTAATACCGTAACAGGGGTTTGAGCAAGTTTACCTAATCCTGAAGGGGACTGAGACATTTATTGTTTATCCATAAACTGATCAGATTAATCGTCGATGTTTTGCCAAGCATCTTGGGTCATTTGCATTTTTTTCCACCATTGCTCCGAGGCAACAATTTGTCCGTCCTCGTCAATTTGTGGATAAGGTAAACCTTTACGCTGACAAGCTTGGGCAAAAATAGGGTGACCACCTTCAAATAATACTCGTTGACGGCGTTCTTCAGGTAAACGGGGCTTGTTGTACATGCCCGCCAATTGTCGCTGACGTTGCGCTTCGTATAAAACCACAGAACAAGCGACTGAAACATTTAGTGATTGCACCATACCAACCATAGGAATAACAATGTCTTGGTCGGCAAGTTCAAGTGCAACTTCAGAAGCGCCAAATTTTTCTTGGCCTAATATAATCGCAGTTGGTTTGGTGTAATCTATTTCACGAAAGTCGACGGCACTATCAGAAAGGTTAGTAACCAATATTTGCATGTTTTGCTTTTTCAGTTCGCTAATTGCATCTGCGGTATTGGTATAGTTGTGTACATCAATCCAATTCTGGCTGCCAGCAGCACTGCCACCAGAAACACGCATGCGTTCATTTTTCCAAATGGCATGCACATCACTAACACCAATCGCATCAGCTGTGCGCACTACCGCGGCTAAATTATGGGTTTTATGAACACCTTCCATGCATACTGTTAGGTCGGGCTGGCGTTGGTCAAGCATATCTTTGATACGTTGATGTCTTTCTGGGGTCATATTTTCAATCTTATGATTTTATATTTTGTCTATTGATATCAATAAATTGATGTTCATTTTTGTAACAATCTGCGCAAACCAAAAATTAATTGGTGCTTGGTAATTCCATGATGCCATCAATTTCAATTTCAACGTCTTTTGGCAACCTTGACACTTGTACTGCAGCACGAGCGGGATAAGGTTCGTTAAAATAACGGCTCATCGTTTCATTAACCGTGGCAAAGTTTGCTAAGTCCGTCATGAAAATATTAACTTTGACCATATCATTGATACAGCCACCTGCAGCTTCACATACACTCACTAAATTTTTGAATACTTGCTCAGCTTGTTCCGCAAACCCACCATCAACAACTGTCATGGTATCTGCAATTAGAGGAATTTGACCAGAAAGGTAAACTGTATTTTTAACTTTTACTGCTTGGCTATAAGTTCCAATTGCACTAGGTGCTTTATCTGTTGAGATAATAGTTTTCATAATTATTACTACTCTTAAATGATTAAGTTATTTGTTACGGATGACTCGTTGTACGTCAACCATCACTTTGATTTTCCGAATAATATCAGCAAGGTGAATACGGTCTCTACAGGTTATTTCCATATCAATAACATATAGACCTGAATCTTTCTCTCCTGAATTTAAGGCGTGTACGTTAGAACCTCGTTTTGCAACAACATTAGTTAATGCTGCTAGTGCACCTTGATGATTAATGATTTCAATACGTAATTTGGCAATGAAATCTCTATCGATGTCATTATCCCATTTTACTGGGAATAAACTGCCCTGTTCATGACCTTTGATATTACGACAGCCTTGCTGATGAACCATTAAGCCTTTGCCGGGACTTAGATAGGCTAAAATACTGTCTCCGGGAATTGGACGACAACATTTACCATAATTTACCAGCATACCTTCGGTGCCTTTTATTGGCATTTTTCCTTTAGAGGTTTGACTTTGTTTATCAGTATCTTCAGTAAACTCATTGGTTAACCTGCGTGCGATACCTATACTTAGTGCATTACCGAGGCCAATGCTGACCAGCAATTCATCAAAACTTTTATTGCCACTTTCTTTTACTACTTGATCAATTTTTTCTTGCTCAATATCTTCAAGTTTAGTATTGCCCAATGCATGACTTAATAAACGCAAGCCCAATGATTGTGACTCTGTTTTTTCTTGTGACCTTAAGTACGTTCTGATTTGCAGACGGGCTTTGGCTGTTACTACAAAATTCAACCATGTCGCATTTGGACGTGCAGCAGAAGAGGTGATAACTTCAATGGTTTGTCCTGAATCTATCGGCTGACTTAATGGATAAGGTTTTCTATCAACCTTAACGCCAACACAAGAGTTGCCAACATCAGTATGTACGGCATAAGCAAAATCAACAGATGTTGCACCCATGGGTAATTCAATAATACGTCCATCAGGGGTGAATACGTATATTTCTTCAGGGAATAGATCAGATTTTACATTTTCGATAAATTCAAATGAACTACCTGCACTTTGTTGAAGTTCAAGTAAACTTTGCATCCAACGGCGCGCTTTCATTTGCGCGGTAGTGCCGCTCTCATCACCCGTTTGTTTATATAGCCAATGTGCAGCAACACCTTTATCTGCCATTTGGTCCATATCTGCAGTACGAATTTGAATTTCGACCGGAATACCGTGAGGACCAATTAAGGAAGTATGTAGGGATTGATAACCATTGGTTTTGGGAATAGCAATGTAATCTTTAAAGCGTGCTTCGATAGGCTTAAATAAGTTATGAACAGCACCTAAAGCGCGATAGCAGTTGTCGATTTTGTCTTCAACAATGACGCGAAAAGCGTAAATATCCATGACTTCATTAAACATTAGTTCTTTATTCAACATTTTCCGATAAATCGAATAGAGATGCTTTTCTCGGCCTATAACCTCTGCTTTAATGCCACTTTCACCTAGGCGAGCGGCAATTTCTTCTTGGATATTATTGATGATCTCTTTGCGATTACCACGTGCTTGTCTCACCGCAGATTTCAGCGCACGAGATCGCATTGGATATAAAGCTTCAAAACCTAAGACTTCGAGCTCATTTTTAATATCATGAATACCTAAGCGATTTGCTATTGGTGCATAAATATCTAAAGTTTCGCGAGCAATACGACGGCGTTTTTCTGGCCTTAAAGACTCCAACGTACGCATGTTGTGGGTACGGTCGGCAAGCTTAATTAAGATCACTCGAATATCTTGCACCATGGCAAGTACCATTTTACGGAAGTTTTCCGCTTGCATCTCTTCTTTATTGTCGAATTTAAGTTTGTCTAACTTACTGACACCTTCAACAAGCTCGGCAACAGTATGACCAAATAACTCGGCAAGCTCGTCTTTAGTGACGGGAGTATCTTCGATAACATCGTGTAGTAATGCCGACATCAAAGTTTCATGGTCGAGGTGCATTTTTGCAAGGTTAATTGCTACAGCAACGGGGTGAGTGATATAAGGTTCACCACTTGAACGCATTTGACCTTCATGGGCATCTCTTGCCACATGGTAAGCTTGCTTAAGTAAGTCGATCTGCACTTTCGATAAATAACTAGCAACGAGATCTTTTAAAGGCTCAAAAAGGTACACTCAAAATATCCTAAATGGTGGTTAAAAATACGACTCTGACTGAGTTTAGTATAGCTTTATTGTATAACTTAAGGATACGTTGATTTAGAGATAAAGCCAATGTTTTTGCGTATGGCAACGCTCATAAGTACTATGAAATTTAAGCATAAAAAAACGCGTAATAATGTAAATTAGTTACGCGTTTATGTTCAGGAAGTAGGGTCACTTTTCAGCTACAGACAAAAGTTAAGTACCTACGCCCCTTCAGGCAATGCTACGATCACATGGATGTGAATGAGCAGTGATGCTGAATATTAGGTAGGTGATTAGCCTATTTGTTCTTGGCCACCAACGATAGCAGCAACGGCAGCTAATTCAGCTGACTCTTGTTGTACTTGTGAATGATGGTCAGTTGCATCCATAACTTCAGTAGTAATTAAACCTGCTTCAATTTCACGTAAAGCAATTACTGTTGGTTTGTCATTTTCTGCTTCAACCAAAGGATCTTTACCACCCGTTGCAATTTGACGGGCACGACGAGATGCGATTAACACCAAGTCAAAACGATTACCGACTTTTTCTACGGCATCTTCAACAGTTACGCGAGCCATTTGGTCACTCCAACAATTAAAATTTATAAAATAGTGGCGTAGTTTACTTGATCATTAAGGTACTAAGCAAGCTACGGCTGATATTTAAACGATAATAGTTCGTTTTTTTAATCCGTACTAAGTAAATCCGCAAATAATTGTTCGTGAAGTACAACTTGTTGTTTACGTTTTAGGCGTTGGTTATTTACCACCGTTGTTAGATCTGCCAACGCTTGTTCAAAATCATCATTGACGATAATGTAATCAAACTCTTGATAATGTGAGCATTCAGACTGGGCTTGTTGCATGCGTGATTTGATAATTTCATCACTATCCTGCCCACGTTTATGTAACCTTTGCTCCAATTCTTGCTTTGAAGGAGGGGCAATAAATATCGTCGTTACTTCAGGTTTTTTCATCCGTACTTGTTGAGCGCCTTGCCAATCAATATCTAAAAACACATCAATGCCTTGTGCAAGCTGCTCATCAATTGCTGCTTCTGAGGTTCCGTAATAGTTATCAAATACTTGCGCATGCTCGTAAAACGCATTTTTGTTGATTAGTCTTTTGAATTCGTCAACTGAAACAAAGTGATAATGTTGACCGTTTACTTCTCCGGGACGAGGTAAACGTGTGGTATGCGATACTGAAACTTGCATTGGTCGTGAAGAGCTTTGAGCTAACAGTGCGTTAACTAAGCTAGATTTTCCGGCTCCACTAGGAGCTGAGAGAATAAATAAATTGCCGAAAGTGACCAAAACAGGTGCCTTTTAAATGGTAATATTGATCTTGAGAATGAAGTTTATCAAATTCTGAGATATATACCTAAGTGGAAATATCTTTAGTTATAAAAAAATCGTCAATGGCCAATTTCAATTCATTAATTGAATGAACAAGGTAATCTGGCTGCTGTTGTTGTAGAGCATTGATAGAATTATAACCCCAGCTCACCGCGGCAATTGCTAGTTTACAATGATGAGCAGCAATAATATCTCGTATTTCATCGCCGATATATAAAGTACTGCTAGCATTTAGTTTTTGTTTTTTTATCGTTTTTTGTAAAGCCCGTTCTTTGCCTAAAAGCTTGGCATTACAGTGAATAAAGTCAAAAATATTCAGTTGATTGTTGATTAGAAATTGTGTGATATTCTTTTTTGAATTAGTCGTGACAATGCCTAATTGATAATTCTCTTTTAATAAAAAAAGTAATTGCGATAAGTGTTCAAATGCTTGTACTTTATCTATTCTTTGTGCCAATTGCTTTTTACCTTGATACAAAATATATGGTGTTTTATACCAAGGAATTTGAAAAAAATTGAGCACCTTTTTCGCTGATAATGTCTTTAAACGCTGCATATCGTCAATAGTCATTTTTTGAAAATTATGTTGTTCAGCGAGTTCGTTCATAATTACAAAATTGATCTGCTCAGTATCAGCCAAGGTACCATCAAAATCAAAAATTAGAGTATTGTTGCTATTGCTAATTGAAGAGTTAGTTTTCACCGGTGCTATTTTACTAATTCAATATTGCTTGAAAAGTTAAATATTTTACCGAGTAAAATAAACATCACCCAACAGACGCTACCAAAAAATATATAACCGCTAAAGCCTAAAATAGGCATTTCAAAAACTAAGAACTCTTGAACATACGGTAGATTATATTTCCAGTAGTTAGGATTATTAGGGCTACTCCAAAAATTCCACATCTCCCAAAATAGGCTGTTAAACAGCGTTCCGATGCCAATTAAGATGCAAGGACTCCAATCCCCAGTTTTAATTGGTGAAAAAGGTGTCCAAATCTTTAGTAGGCTTAAGATAACGCTAACGACGATTAAAGGGCCTAGCCAAACCATCCAAAAAAACAAGTCATACCAAACACTGGTGACAATACATATGAGAGCACCTATTACACCGATAACAACGGTAGACTTGAGTGATAAATTAAGAACCGGTCCAAACTTGTATTTATTAGCAAGTGTCGGCATTGTTCTTAATAAATTATACCAAATAAATAGTGACGGCCAGACAGTACTGAAGGTGAGTGCTGACCATACATAAGTGAAAGGACTAGCAATTAGATCAAGATCTGGATAGTACCAGTTTTGTAAAACAAAGAAATTTAAATATTCAAAATAATACCAACCAAACATTGACGTAACTGCCGAAATTATTAGGAGCTTAGGATGTTTTGAAATAAAAGAAATACCCTGATTTCTTTTAAACAATA
>Ga0105358_10001628_pt1 | contig 11984 bp, 12 predicted proteins | sample GOMGulsemesocosm_5_FD_83509 | JGI IMG/M metagenome (GOLD analysis project Ga0105358, IMG submission 83509) | Methane-oxidizing microbial communities from mesocosms in the Gulf of Mexico - GOM15C Gulf of Mexico | ecosystem: Environmental > Aquatic > Marine > Cold seeps | place: Gulf of Mexico...
AGGTCATTGTAGTCTTGCTGTAACGATGTACAGATATGGGCATCTGTTCCCGTCCTAAAATCATAAGGCTGCTATTAGTTGGAGAGCTGATGGGTAGAGTGGCACGCAATGGCTGTCTCAAAATATCGAATGGCGCTGGACCGTAAACGGACCACGAAATTCGGAATAACGCAGAATTTAGCGGTTTATGTAGTGAAATATTCAAGCTCATAACCTGAAGGTCGTAAGTTCAAATCTTACCCCCGCAACCAAATATATCAACGGCCCAGCAGGAACTGTGGGGCGTTTTTGCGTTTGCAGGGAGTATGCAACGACTAGAATCGTATACGAAACAATTGCTGTGTTTGTTGCTACTCTATACATCAGTAAGGCCAACTTTCATTGATGTACGTCTCCCTGAAGGCAGAGGTCATGAGTTAGATTCTCGTCGGGTACGCTAAATTTTTCAATAACTTAGTATATTTCAAATTGCCAGAAAAATTCATTCATGCGGAAATAAAATGTCGGCGAGATACAGCAAGCTGACAATCTCTTAAATCAGACAATTGTCTATATCAAAAGCCCTGACGACGAACAATTGAAAGCACTGGCGGTACAAAAATACCGATTTACTCAGTTGAATTTTCTAAAGGTTGGTTTACAAGTAAAGCAGAGATGTTCTTAAAATTTGTAAACGACATATAGCCCGAAAGGTATCGTAATGGGATCAGGATCAACACGACCAAACAATGCCGATGACAAAATGATAGCGGCTATTGAGCGCGGTGATCGCGAAGAGTTTAAAGATCGTAACCCGCCTAAAAATGCCGACAAGAAACTCATCAAAGAAAAAGATGCAAGAGCAGAAAAAATACAGGAAAAAACCGAAAGGTTGAAAGCTTTGAGATTGCTTGCTGAAAAAGAAGGTAAGTCAAAATGAACAAAAACGGCGTTGTCATATTAGCTTCGTAGTACAAAACATGGCGTTCATATAGTTTCTTTCGAAGCAAATTTTTTATATTCCCTCCTCACATCATTTGTCATGCAGCTTGGCTTTCCGCTCGAATTACTCTGAGCTATCGGGATTTTGAATATCACACTAATACGTTTCATCTTTCCAAGCAAAGCCTCTTAGTGACAATGTTATGTACATGCTTTGCCTCTTATGAAGTACAGTAGTTCTGCATATTAGAGCAGCAGAGACATAATCCGCGTGTCGGGGGTTCGAGTCCCTCCTCCGCTACCAATATTTTCAATAGTTTGGATTTAGACGGTTAGAGATTTTTTTGTTAGCTACCAATTGGCAATCTTTACCGGTGAATATTGCTAGCAGTAGCCGGCGTTCGCTTTTGGATTTGTTTTGTAGGGTTCTGGACGCATATTTTAGTGGAAAAACTTTAGATTGTTCACTGATCGGGGTCTTTGAAACAGAAGGCTGTCTGATTTAGGAGAGCCATTTGTTCATCAGGATGTTGATATTATAGGACGGTTTTGAGCCGAAAGCTCCTGTCTCTGTTTTCATGCTAACGTCAAACTAGAGTCTGATCTGACATTAGACATCGTCTTTCAATGTTTTCTTATGACCCAACTCGGACGTTTTGACTAATCTATGCGAGATACATGTGATGTTTAACGGTCTTGTAAGGAGCTCCCTGAAAGGTTCACGACTGGTTCTAAATCCACTCTAGGAATGAGCATGCATTATAGCCACAAAACAGTCCTTCTTTAGCTAGAGTTGAGGCTGAATTGTGCAGCCGTGAAAGGTTGAGAAGATAGCCTGTGTTGTTTTCAGTTATGCCGCAGCTTTGCGCTTGCGACGACAGCCGATGAAACCCATGACCGGCGATGCCGGCGCCATAAAGCTGTAATGCAGTTGGAAGAGGGACCACGGAGACTCGGGTTATCGATGTGAGGGTTGCATTCAAAAAATCCTCGCCATATTCAATATCTCCGTCTGCTTTTATAGTATCTGGAAAGTATAAATTTAATATCGCATAACTCCATCCAGTTAAGAATAGGCCGGATGGTAATGCTGCGGAATTTACGACTGTTCCTGGTTCGCTAAAAAATAAGTTCACTTTGGAGGAGGAATTGTTGAATGTTCAGTTTGATTGCTCGAACCAGTGGCGGTCATTATTAGTATGGTTAAGAACCCTAAACACGTTCTCTAAGGAACTTCAGTTCATGCCATTTACAGAGAACGATACAGCGACGTCAGCATTGTATTTAATCGAGTAGATGGTAGAAGAGATGATGTTGTCTCCGGTGTCAGAATAACTAATCATACCTTCGACGATGTCGCCTAATGATACCACATTGAATCCATCAACATAAGAAACACTCGCCTCAAAATTATATGATACGGTAGCCCCCTGTGAGATGGTGGCAACTAAAGCTATCAGTAAATACTGATTGCCTATTTTCTAGCACACAGTTTTCCTGGTATCTGATTGATTGTCAGGGGCTTGCTCAGAGTTCCTTGCGGGACTTCTTTATATAGCCCTTTTGGTAGGGCGAGAGCTTGGCAGCTGCAGAATTTTCTTAAATGAATATTATTTTAATGGTATAAAAATCAGTCTACACTTGGCACTATAATGGTGGCCTACGTTTTTTGTATAGGTAGAGCAGCATGGATCCACAACGTTTGGTTTTTCTCATGGACGATCATGAGAAATGGCTTTCAGATAAAAATAGTGGAAGCCGTGCGGATCTGACTTTCTCTGACTTGAGTGGCTTTAATTTCAGCAGCTCTAATCTCCGCTTAGCCAAAATGGTAGGCGCAAACCTAGAGGGATGTGACCTCTATAACGCAGATTTACAGGACTTGGATGGCTTCGGGGCCTCGTTTATTCGAGCTGACCTTACTGACAGTGACTTTTCAAGAGCAGATTTACGAGGCACAAAATTTTATAGAGCGATGTTGCACGGGACCAAACTTGTAAATGCGGATTTACGCCGCGGAGTGCTCCTGAACAATGCCGGTGAGACTGTTAAAATTATAACCTCCGACTTAAGTCAAGCTGAGTTGGAGGATGCTGATCTGCAGAATATTAAACTTACCGGCGGCTGTCTGGCAGGCGCGTCGCTTAAGAATGCCGATTGCCGCGGTGCTTTATTGGGGGGGTGTGATTTTGAGGGTGCAAATCTTTCAGGGGTAAATTTTGAGCGTGCTAACTTGCGCGGTGCTAGATTAGTTGGTGCCGACTTGACGGGCGCTAATCTGCAAGGCGCTGATTTGAGTGAAGCGAATTTGCAGCAAAGTAATTTTTCTGGCGCTAATATGGCTGGTGCCCATTTGGCTGGTGCCAACCTTGATAGTGCGATAGGAATTACGCTTGAAGGGACGGAAGAGTCTCCAGAGGAAATTAAATCCCGTATTCGTATTGAAATACAGGCCACGCTTAAGGCTCACAGGCTCTGGGTGAGGAGCAATGGCACCAAGGGTGAACGTTGTTCTCTCCAGAATGCTGACCTGACCGACATGGACTTTTCCAACGGCATACTGGATGGTGCCAATTTGCGTGGAGCCGACCTTAGCCGTTCCAATTTGGCGGGGGCAAGGTTAATAATGGCTGATTTATCGGGTACCACCTTTTTCAAGGCGAATTTAGAAAATGCCCGATTGGACGGTGCCAATTTGCGCGGTGCTGCATTGATAATGGCTAACTTGACGAGTGCAAGCTTTGTACCTTTGACGTTAATGAATGACGAAGGCCAACCAACTGGGCGCGCATGGGCCGCCAATCTTTCAATGGCAACGCTTGATGGCGCTCGGCTTATCAATGCTAAGTGCAATGGTGCCAATATGGTCGGAGCAAGCTTACAAGGGGCGGATCTCTATAATACTAACTTCAGTGCTGCGCGCATGACCGATGTAAAGTTAGACGGGGCGAATGTAGATACTGCTGTATTTCCAAAAGGCGGTCCGGGCTAAAGCGTACTGCAGGCATAGTCGTTTCGATAGTAGAAAGGCCGCTTGTGACCCAAAGGGGCGTTGACCTCACTCCAACCTAATTGCGGAAGTGCGGGCCTTGCGGGCATTCGACGAATATCAGCGATGGTTTATAATATTAACTTGTACTTTCCATGATCAGTAAAATAGTCGCTGTTTCTGATAACGCTTCGTAGGAATGCGGCACATCTGCGGGATACCGGAAATAGTCGCCAGTATTGATATTTTCTGCGCCTCCAGACGGACCTAATCTAACTGATCCAGAACAAACAAAAGCATGTTCGACCGTCCCCTGTGGATGTGGTTCAGCCCTGCGAGCCAGTCCCTGCAACAGGCTGACCCGATAAAGGTCTCGTCTGATCATAGGGGGACATTTCGCAAGTAGCACCGTGGAAAACTCTGAGGAGTCAGAGGATAGCTCCAATCCTTCTTGCGCGCGTATAATTTGACTGTGCGAAGTTGTGATTTCGAACAAGAAGCTGAACGGAATCTCTAGCGCTGTTGCGAGAGCCCAAAGGGTTTCAATACTCGGGTTTCCTTTTCCAGCTTCAAGCTGTGACAGGGTGGATTTTGACAAACCAGCCTTTGCCGCGAGCGCAGAAAGGCTTAACCCCACTTTATTTCGTTCCCGACTAATTGCACTAGCAATGAGTTCCGCAGGTCTCATGAGTTTTTATCGTCCATTATAATATCCAATCGTTCTATTTGACGAACGACTTATTATCGTTCATTATATCGGACAACGTTCATTGCGCAAATGGAAAAGGCTATGAAGACAATACAAGAAACCCGACGGCGGACGCCTCTGCAAGAGTTTAGAGCCGCCATTAGTGATATTATCCCATTGGCATTTGGAGTGGCAATTTATGGCGCAGCCTTTGGTTTGTTGGCCGCACAAGCAGGGATGAGCGAGTTGCAAACTGGCGTAATGGGAACACTTGTATTTGCTGGATCATCACAAATCGTTGCCGCTGAAAGATTGGTCGCAGGTGCAGGAGCGTTCGCAGCGATAGTAGCTGGGTTAGCGCTGAACTTGAGACTCCTCCTAATGACAGCGTCGCTTCGCGACGAGTTTACAGGTCGTCCGATCTGGCAGGTTTTGTTGGGAGTTCACCTGACATCTGATGAAAACTGGGCATTGATGCATGCGACACGTGCAAAAGGGATGCATGCTGGATATTGGTACCTCGTCGGTGGCGGTGCATCTCTTTTGTTAGTTTGGATCGTGTCTACAGTTCTGGGGGTTAGCTTTGCCAAGGCGCTTCCAGATCCTCGCGCTGTTGGAATCGATTTTGCTTTCACAGCTGCCTTCATAGCTATTCTTTGTAACTTGTGGCGAGGCGTGGAAGATTTTCTGCCGTGGGCCGTTTCGATTGGTTGCGCTGGGGCACTGACACTGTTGACCCCTGTCGAGCCTTCATGGGCGCTTGCATTCGGGGGTGTCGCCGGAGCCGCTGTCGCGGGAATATTCCAGAATGACTGAACAATGGTGGCTTATACTTGGCCTTGCAATTGGAACCTATTCGATCCGGCTCGGAGGATACTTTCTTGGCGCTCAGATTCCGTCTTCAGGCGCATGGTCGCGGGCACTTACAGCCTTGCCTGGTAGTTTAATCGCTGCTTTGCTTGCTGTCATTCTCATTCAAGGAGGCACGGCAGATTGGTTGGCGGCAAGCATAGCCCTCGCTGTAGCCATGTTGACACGTAGTTTGCCGCTCACAATGATTGCCGGGATTGTTGCTGTATGGTTTTTGCGTATCAGCCTGTAATCGCAGTCCTTCCTTGCTTGGCAGAAATTGGTGATGAAGGGCTCAATTCAGGCGCTTCTGACGCGAACCGGAAGCCAACGACCTGATCTGGTCCGTATTCCGCATACACTTTTCCTTTTTATGTCCAGCCGATATCTTTCACTCCTGACCTTACAAACGAGGAAAGTGCTACAGTTTTGCCGTAATACATTACTATCGCGATTGTTGCAGGTTCCTTCAATCGTGTGCAATATAGCCTTTGGTTTCGGCTTTCTGTTCGATTGAATTTAATAAAGGAATGAATACGCAATGCCTTGGATTGATACCGTCCCATATGAGGAAGCTACTGGGCGTCTAAAGACACTTTATGATCGGGTCAAAGGGCCGGATAATAACGTAGATAACATCATGATGATGCATTCCCTGCGGCCGCACACAATGGAAGGACATATGGCAATATATAAATATGTCTTGCATCATTCGAATAATACTATCCCCAAATGGTTTCTAGAAACTCTCGGCGTTTGGGTTAGTTCACTTAACAAGTGTCCCTACTGCGTAGATCATCATTTCGCGGGGCTGAAAAGATTGCTTAATGACGATGAAAAATCTGCGGCTATTCGGTCAGCAATTGATAATCACGCAATAGATGCTGCACCGCTAAATGATCAGCAAAAATTGGCGATGGAATATGCGCAATTATTAACGATTAACCCCTCGAGCATTACAGCAAAACTGGTTTCTAAGCTGCGGGATGCAGGATTTGAAGACGGCGAGATTTTGGAAATTAATCAGGTCTCTGCCTATTTTAGCTATGCAAATCGGACGGTGTTAGGGCTGGGCTGTTCAACCGATGGTGACATTATTGGCTTATCACCCAATAATTCTGATGATCCGAATGACTGGAACCACACTTAAAGAGGCCATAAAGTCTCGCCTTCGTTCGCGAGTCTAAGTGCAATTTCACACCCGGCACCGCTACTGAGAGAGACCAATACCTCAAGATGGTTGGTGAGTGAAATTTCTGAAAGGGAGAGAGGCGGGAAATCCGCCGCCTACTGGATAGGTCAAAAACGGCACCAAATTTTGTATTGTTGGGCCCATTTAGTGACCGAATTTTCCTCTGATGTAAATCATTGGTTAATTAGTGTTTGCTAATAATCGCTAGTTTCATCAATTGTGGTGTTTTCTAGCCATGAGCTGGAGGATAAGGAATACAAGGAACGTTTGAAATGACTAGATCAAAATTGCGTATTGCTCAAAAATTACCCTTGTTGATTGTGTGTGCTTCTTTAGTTCTTGGCTTAAGTCTTGGTGTTCTTGGTTATATTCAGGGTTCAAATGCTGTGCATGAAGAGGTGACAAAGAAGCTTCAAATCGTGTTACAAGCCAGAACCACTGCTTTGAGTGACTATTTGTCTTCTATTCGTGAAGATCTGTCGATTACGGCTTCTAATCCGGTGGTCGTAAGTGCATTAAAAAAATACATTGAAGGGTGGAATGCCATAGAAGGCAATCCCGAGAGTTTCCTGCAAAATTCTTACATCGAGGGTAATCAATACCCGACTGGCGAGAAAGAAAAGCTAGATTTTGCAAATGATGGAACTCTTTATAGCGCTGTCCACAAACGATATCATCCATGGTTTAGAACGGCACTTAATACACGTGAATATTACGATATTTTCCTATTCGATTTAGAAGGGAATCTGGTTTATAGCGTGTTTAAAGAGTTGGACTATGCCACTAACCTTATGCAGGGAAAATGGAGCAAAAGCGGGCTCGGCGATATATTTCGAGCTGCTTCATCCAACTTTTCTCCTGAGCATAGGGCTTTTGAAGATTTCAAACCCTATGCACCGAGTTATGACGCACCGGCCAGTTTCATCGGTGCCCCAGTTTTTGATAATGGCGAACCAATTGGTGTGTTGGCGTTCCAGATGTCTATTAGCCGAATTAATGGTTTGATGCAGGACGCTACTGGTCTGGGAAAAAGCGGGGAAAGCTACATTATAGGTCAAGATTTTTTGATGCGAAGTGACTCTCGGTTCTCTGAGACCTCAACGATTTTAAAACGCGAAGTTCTAACTGAAACTGCAAAATTAGCACTGGATGGAAACACTGGTACCATGGAGACGGTTGATTATCGCAACGTTCCAGTAGTTAGCGTGTATGGCCCGCTCGAGTTTATGGGAGTCAAGTGGGGGATTTTAGCTGAAATCGATCAAAGTGAGTTTAAGGAACCTATTAATTCAATGCGCAATAACATGGCAATCGCCGGTGCACTATTGTTACTGCTAGTTGGCGGTGTCGGCGTTTTGTTTGCACGAGGTGTTGTTCAGGCTCTGGAGAGAATTACGAATGCCATGCAGACCCTTGCTAGGGGGAATAATGAAGTCGAGATACCAGAGCTGACAAGGCAAGACGAAGTAGGTGAGATGGCAAGCGCCCTTCAGATTTTTAAGGAATCTGCTATTAAGAGTGTGGCGTTTGAAAAAGAGCAAGCGACATCACGAAAAGAGGCCGAAGCTGAAAGAGTAGTTGCAGAAGAGGTAAGACTACGCACTGCGGAAGACGCGGAAAACGCGAAAATTCAAGCGGAGGTGGAGAAAAGTGCGGCTTTGGCTGAATTGGTTGCTTCTTTTGAAAACTCTGTTGGTTCAGTAGTAGACAGTGTTGCTGCCGCGGCATCTGATATGGAATCGACGGCGCAAACGATGACTGACATTTCTCATCAAACTTCAAGTCAGGCGGTTAATGTTGCGAAAACTTCTTCAAGCGCAACCGACAATGTTCAGGCTGTGGCATCTGCCGCGGAAGAGCTTTCAGCCTCGATTTTGGAAATCAGTAATCGCGTGACGCAATCTTCTAAAGTAACAAATCAAGCCGTTGCAGCTGCGAACAAAGCGGATGTACTTATACAAGGATTGGATGCTGGCGCTCAAAAAATTGGAGATGTGCTTCTCTTAATTCAGGATATAGCCGAACAAACGAACCTTTTGGCACTAAACGCCACCATAGAGGCTGCCCGCGCAGGAGATGCAGGTAAAGGTTTTGCCGTCGTTGCTTCAGAAGTGAAAAGCCTAGCCTCTCAAACTGCAAAGGCGACTGAGCAGATTGGTGCGCAGATCACTGATATTCAGGATTCTACCACTAATGCTGTCAGCGCCATCAAGGAGATATCTTCTACGATTAGTAAAGTAGATGAAATCGCAGCCTCTATTGCTTCTGCTGTTGAAGAACAAGGTGCCGCAACGCAAGAAATCTCGTCTAATGCGCAGCGCGCTGCAAGTGGTACTCAGGAGGTGACAACTTCAATCGATACTGTAACCACTGCGGCCACAAAGTCGGGAAATGCTTCCAAGGAAGTCCTTGAAGCTTCCCGGAAATTGTCTGAACAATCGGATAATTTACGTCAGCAAGTGACGAATTTTGTGCAGAAGGTGAGTTAATTACGTTTGGTTGAGAACACTTCTTTTGGATGAAGTGTTCTCAACCAAAACTTTCAGTTAAATTTTCGAAAAACCCGAGTGCGATTGAACAAATCTTCTAATTCTTCGACGCGCCCTTTGGTTTCGCCCCAGGTTTTCTTTTGTATTTCTGCCACCATTGTCTCCATCAAGAGCATGGTTACGACAGAGGAATCCCACGCAGAGGGAACGGAAATTCTGCTACTGAAACACAAATCTGCGAGCTTCGATACTGGGGAGCGCCATTGGTCCGTAAACAAGATCACTTTGACGCCTCTCTCTTTCGCGAGTTCTGCAAGCTTTATTGTACTGTTTTCATATCGGCGTATGTCAACAATGACCAAGACGTCATCTGATTGCATGTCCAATACGAAATGAGGCCAGGAATTGGATCGGGTCTCGACATTGCTAACCCCCTTGCGGATCATTTGCAAATGCATAAAAAAGTAGTCGGAGAGCGCACTGCTAATACGGCCACCCACAACAAATATGGATTTCTCGGGATCTGACAAAAGATCGCAAGCAGCATCGAAATCTTTGTGATCGATTTGGGATAGCGTTTGATGAATGTTTTCAATTACGGCCCCTGTAAAACTATTCAGGATGTGTTTATCCGGGGCATTTCCTGCCCACCTTTCATGTTTTGAGATAGGGGTGGTGATTTTGGCTTCCAGCTCTCGTCGTAATTCTGCTTGAAACTGTGGGAATCCTTCAAATCCCAGTTTTCTTACCATGCGAACTACCGTAGGGGTTGAAACTTCGGCATTTTTGGCGACCTCAGTGATACTTCCAAGTCCTGATACCGGATAATTATCCAATATAGACCCTGCCAACTGGCGCTCTGCTCGAGTCAATTGTGCGACCGATTGCTGTAATTTGTCGGCAATGGTTCCTTTGTCAGTTGGCATCGGTTCTCCCTTTTTTTTGAAAGAATACCAACAGAAGTGAGTGGAATGAAGCAATAATTTCAGAATAATTCTTGACAGAGCAAGTCGATCTGTAGTGATTTGTACAAAAATTAGAGTAGTTCAGAATGATTTTGACGGAAATTAGTCAAAAAATGACAGATGCAGATATGTTCCTGCCAACAGTTTTCAACGAAGGTGGCCAGGCCCCTGTTTTGTTGATATGCGAGCACGCGTCTAATTTCTTTCCAGCACAATATGCAATGCTCGGTGTGGATGAAGCTGTCGTTTCAAGTCATGCAGCATGGGATCCGGGGGCATTGGATGTTGCTCGGCATCTATCAGATATGTTGGATGCTCCGCTTGTTGCAGGGAGTGTTTCTCGACTGTTATATGATTGTAATCGACCACCTGAAGCTAGGGATTCAATTCCCGAACGAAGCGAGGTCTTTAACATTCCCGGAAACAAAAATCTGTCTGAAGCAGACCGTGCCAATCGAACCGCGGACATATACCGCCCGTTTGAGCAGACTGTGGCGAGTATGATTTCAGAGCGCAAGCATTTGAAGGCCGTAATAACAATTCACAGTTTTACTCCGGTTTACCATGGTATGCACAGAGCAGTTGATGTGGGAATTCTTCACGATGCGGATGCACGCCTTGCAAATGCGATGTGTGAGGCTGCAAGTAACACTCAGGATCTCATTGTACGAGTGAACGAGCCTTACAGTCCGACGGATGGTGTCACACATACATTGTCTGAATTTGGGGTGAAGAACCGCTTGTTCAATGCAATGATAGAGATTAAGAACAATTTAGTTAGTACACAGGGCGAGGTTGAAAATATGGCCGGCCTTCTTGAACTTTGGACAAAAACTGCACTTTCAGGGCTTGGGGTGCAGCTATCAAAAGGAGAGGAAAATGCCCCCGTTCATTAGGCGTTACGTCCGCTTTGTAGATGCGGCTAACAGGCGCCTTGGTCGTTTCATTATGTATTTTATTTTTGTGATGGGAGGGATATTGTTGTGGTCGTCCATTTCAAAAACATTTTTCATGCCGTCGTTATGGACGCTTGAAATGGCCCAATTCGCAATGGTTGCTTATTACATTCTTGGCGGGCCCTATTCCTTGCAGTTGGGCTCGAACGTGCGAATGGATTTGTTCTATGGCGGTTGGTCACTGAAAACAAAAGCCTGGGTTGATGCTTTTACAATTTTCTTCCTGATCTTTTTTCTGGGTGTTTTGCTCTACGGCGCGGTTGATAGCACGACATATGCCTTAAAGTATGGTGAGCGCAGTTATTCCGCGTGGCGCCCTTACATGTGGCCGATTAAGGTCGTCATGTGTTTCGGTATTTTTATGATGTTATTGCAATCGATTTCAGAGTTTTTTAAAGACATTGCACGTATTCGGGGGACTGAAATTTAATGTCTTATGAGTTGATTGCCATCTTGATGTTTTCAATGATGATGTTGATGCTGATGACGGGCCAACGCGTATTTGGTGCGATTGGTGTTGTTGGTGTTACGGCTGCATTGCTTCTTTGGGGAACCGGCGGGAGTGACATTGGGTTCTCTGCTGCGATGAAGCTGATGAAATGGTATCCGCTGCTTACATTACCCATGTTTATTTTCATGGGTTATATACTATCGGAATCCAAGATCGCAGACGATCTCTACAAGATGTTTCATGTGTGGATGGGGCCTGTAAGAGGCGGGCTTGCCATCGGAACTATTTTGCTGATGGTATTGGTTTCAGCAATGAATGGATTATCCGTAGCCGGTATGGCCATTGGCGCGACCATCGCCCTACCTGAACTGTTGCGGAGGGAGTATGACAGGCGTAGGGTCACCGGGGTGGTCCAGGCGGGATCCTCACTTGGGATCTTGGTGCCACCTTCTGTTGTCCTTGTTTTGTATGCGATGATAGCGCG
>Ga0105358_10001631_pt1 | contig 11972 bp, 12 predicted proteins | sample GOMGulsemesocosm_5_FD_83509 | JGI IMG/M metagenome (GOLD analysis project Ga0105358, IMG submission 83509) | Methane-oxidizing microbial communities from mesocosms in the Gulf of Mexico - GOM15C Gulf of Mexico | ecosystem: Environmental > Aquatic > Marine > Cold seeps | place: Gulf of Mexico...
CAAATCGGTAACCCGAATATGATTTTCCCAGGGCAAGTTTTCGAAATCCCCAAAAATTAAATTTTAAACCTTACTATTTGGGATGGAACCTATTCTGTTGAAGGTTTTTCAACCGCGTAATCTTCCATTTGCACATCCGGTTGCGTGTCTGTTGCTTGTCTGGGCGGTTGCAACGCTGTGATTAATTGCAGATAGGGTTTGAGCTGAAGTAGGACTTTGGTGGTTTCAGTCAAAATTATTTTTGGGTGTAATATGCCTTTGGCGCGTACTTCATGGATGAGAATAATTCGTTGATGTTCGTCTGTTTTGAAACGCGCTTTTAAATGTTTACATACACCACGCACGACCGCCATGATGCTGGTGCGCGCAAATGAACTTTGAAATGTAAAAGGCAGTTGTCCAAGGATTGCGTGAATACGAAATACCGCAAAACCACCTTCTTGATCAGCATGAACGCCAAACCAATAACCTTCATGTTGAACGGTGAATTCGATGTTGGTTCGTGTGGGTTTTCCATCGGAGGTGTTAAATTTATCAGTTACGGGCAATCCTAATTTTTGAGATGCGCTGTTCTCGATAAGGTTTTTGGCAGTATTTTCTATTTCGGATGTGATGCTCACGGGAATAAATCCTATCAATTTGCCATTTTTTTTAATTTATCATGCTATTTGCGTCTTACAAAAGGAAAAGCCACCTTTACGTATTCCTTACATCCTGATACGTAAGGTGTTAACGATAATTCTTACTATTATGGACGAACATTGTGCTGAAAGTAATCTTGGTACCGATTAACCGTGAAGGTTGGCCTTTTATAGCTATCTTTGCCCTTATAACTCTTGCGTTAATGATTGGCGCTTGCGCTCTGGAATGGTTTGCAGCCGTTCAACCGATTGGTTGGGTTGGGGGCATTCTCACCGTTTGGTGTATTTGTTTCTTTCGTGACCCCCATCGTGTGACCCCCCAACGCGAAGGTCTGGTCATCAGCCCTGCGGATGGCGTTGTGCAATTAATCGATCGTGCTGCCCCACCTGCTGAATTGGAAATGGGTGATGGCGAGCGTACTCGGGTTTGCGTCTTTATGAATGTTTTCAATGTTCATGTGAACCGATCGCCCCTAGACGGTGTGGTTAAAAAAGTCGCATATCGTCCCGGTAAATTTTTCAATGCATCACTTGATAAAGCAAGCGTTGATAATGAACGCATGAGCCTAAATTTGGAATTGGCAGATGGTCGAGAGATTGCTTTTGTCCAAATTGCAGGTCTAGTAGCACGCCGTATCAAATGTTGGACCAAAGAAGGTGACACTTTAAAAACGGGTGAGCGCTTTGGCATGATCCGTTTTGGTAGCCGAGTTGATGTTTATCTTCCCGATGGCGTCGAACCTATGGTAGCTTTAGGCCAGAAAACAACAGCAGCAGAGACCGTGATTGCAGATTTGAATTCTGAAGAACCACGTCGTCTTGGTGAAGTGAGATAATATGATTAAAAAACGCCGTCAGTTAAAACGCTTACCGATCAACAAGCTTATTCCCAATATCTTGACGATTACCGCCTTATGTGCAGGCATGACGGCGATTAATTTCGCTTTTCGGGGTCAATGGGAAGAATCTGTTTTTGCAATTGTTGTGGCCGCCGTATTGGATGGGCTTGATGGGCGTATTGCGCGTTTATTAAATGCACAAAGCAAATTTGGTGCTGAACTGGACTCGCTGGGAGATTTCATCAGTTTCGGTGTGGCACCACCCATAATTCTGTATTTATGGGTATTACAAGATGCCGGTAAAATTGGTTGGGTTTTTGTTTTATTTTTCACGGTTTGTATGGCACTTCGTCTTGCACGTTTCAATACGGCATTGGAAGAACCTGATGAACCTGCGTGGAAAGGCAATTTCTTTACAGGCGTACCTGCGCCGGCTGGGGCTTTGTTAATTTTATACCCACTGGCTTTGTCTTTTTTGTTTGGCGATGATTTTTTCAGAACACCTGTCGTTACCGCACTTTTTGTTATTGCGATCGGTGCATTAATGGTCAGCAGAGTGCCTACTTTTTCGTTTAAAAAAGTTAAAGTACCGCCTTCTTATGTTCTGCCCATGATGTTAACGGTTGGTATTTCTGTTGCTTTTTTAGTGACGGAACCTTGGGCGTTACTTGTTGCAATTGGCGCGCTTTATTTGGCAAGTTTCCCAATGAGTTTTCGCTCCTACACCAAATGGTCTAAAAAACCGCTGGAAGAAACTGAGATTGAAGATGACAAGAAAACATCTCCAAAGACGGATGATGAATAAAAGAAGGGCCTCGAAATTTCGAGGCCCTTTTAGTTTTTAGGAGGGAGAGGTAGGAGAGGGAATTTATTTAGCGCAAGGCAGAATGTGCGCCCGTTTTAGGGTTGATCTTGAATGTTTCTACGAGTGAATTATCTTTGGTCACCAATTTGGCAATGATGTTACCATCTTCATCTGTTGCAACGTCACCAACTTTGAGGTTTTCATTTCCACGCCAAGCAAGTTTACCTTCCATGATATCTTTTACACGTTCTGGAGTGAGTTGAAGGTCCATGTCTTTGCCTTGCATGAAGCGTCCCATTCCCATACCAAAGCCCATTCCACCACCATGATGGCCTTTCATCATTTGCCCGTATCCGCCACGGGGGCAATTTTTGCGACCATCGTCTTCATCTGCAAACGCCGGAACGGTGACGAAGGCGATACCGCCCAATACAAAGGCACCAAGGGTGGAAATAATAAGCGTATTGCGTTTCATAATTAAGTCTCCAAAGATTAAAAGTTATGGGTGATTTCTCGCCCTTTCGATGACTTTATTAAACAGCTTTTATGTAACGGCTTGATGTCTGAAAACCATGTAAATGGTGACACAATGTATCTATGGGGCTTTGTTGTTACAGTTCGTTACACTAAAATTCAACATCTTTGAATTGGCTGGAGTATAGTATCATTATGGATAAACAAGCACATATACTCGTCGTTGATGATGACCGCGAAATTCGCGACCTTCTGGCCAAATTCCTTAAAAACCATGGCCTGCGTGTGAGTGTGGCCGAAGATGGTCGCACGATGAAACAAGCATTGAATGAATGGTCCATCGATCTTGTGGTATTGGATGTGATGATGCCGGGCGATGATGGTTTAACATTATGTCGCAACTTGCGCGCCAATTCAAAGATGCCAGTCATTATGCTGACTGCAATGGGTGAAGAAACCGACCGGATCATTGGTTTGGAAATGGGGGCCGATGATTATTTGGCAAAACCGTTTAACCCACGTGAATTATTGGCGCGTATTAAAGCCGTTTTGCGTCGAAGCGTGCAACAAAGCAATCGTGTTATAGAAGATGATGTGGAAACATATTCTTTTAATAAATGGGAATTTAAGCCAGATCAGCGCGAACTTCGAAATGATGAAGGGGTGTTGGTTGCTTTGAGCCGTGGTGAATTTGAATTATTAGATACGTTCTTGCGCCATCCAAACAGAGTATTAAACCGTGATCAGTTATTAGATATGGCGCGGGGGCGTGAAGCGATTCCGTTTGACCGGGCAATCGATGTGCAGGTTTCGAGACTTCGTAAAAAATTAAAAGATGATCCGAAAAATCCATCCTTGATCAAAACCGTGCGTGGAGGTGGTTATATGTTCACAGCAACGGTGGCAAATTCATGAAACGCTTTGTACCTCAAACCATGCTGGGCCGCACGTTAGCGGTCTTAATTGGTGGCATTTTACTGGTGCAAATACTGGGCGGGATCATTCATTATCGGGAATGGCAAATTTTCAGTGAAAATGCAGAACGCAGTAAGCTGATTGAACGTATGGCGACATATGTTCAATGGATGAATGCAGCGACTCCCCTACAACGTGAATTTTTGTTACGTTCACGTAAATCAAATTCAATTCGCGCATGGCAATCTACAAAAAGTATTCTTGAAAAACACGATGAATGGTTTGGTATAGAGGTATTGGTACGCGATCGTTTGTCTGAAGCGTTGGGTGGGATTGAAAAAAAACGTATTCGCGTGGATGATGACCCTAAACGAGGGAAAGGGCGACAGAGAAATCGCGACCGAGCTGACTTTGATGATGACGATAAAGACGATCATTGGAAAGAAATGCGTCGCCACATGTTTAAAGGGCGTTCCCAAGGCGCAAAGTGTGGCCTGTGCTTACTTGTTTCCGTAGAATTAGACGATGGGGCATGGTTAAACATGCGTGTGCCCTATGAAGGCTTTAAACCACCTCGTTTCATTCCTTTTATTGGCCCCTTATTAATACTGACATTGATTGTCGCGCTGGTGTCCATATGGATGATGCGTGGTGCGAATAAACCGTTATCATTAATGGCAAAAGCAGCAGAACGTTTGGGTCGAGATGTAAATGCACCTCCAATGAACGAAGGCAGTGGGCCGCGTGAAGTACGCGAGGCAGCCAGAGCCTTTAACGAAATGCAAACACGGTTGCGACGGTTCGTGCAGGACCGTACACATATGTTGGCAGCAATTTCGCATGATCTACGTACACCCATAACCCGTATGCGTTTACGTGCTGAATTTGTTGAAGATGATCAACAACGTGAAAAGATGTTATCTGACTTAAGCGAAATGGAAGCGATGATTAAAGTCACAATGGCTTTTGCCCGAGATGATGTGGCAAATGAGCCCGTGTCATCGCTTGATATCGCAAGTCTTGTGGAAAGCGTATGCGAAGACAGCCGGGAAATGGGTAACGATGTTGTTTATCAGGGATCAGAAGAGTTGTTCTTTTCAGGACGCCCTGTTGGCTTGAAACGCGCGATTTCTAACTTGATAGAAAACGCATTGAAATATGCTGGCGCTTGTGAGGTTACATTGAATGTTGATCAAGGCAAGTTAACCCTGTCCGTCTTTGATGCGGGTCCAGGTATGGCAGAAAATGAATTAGAAGAAGTCTTTCGCCCCTTCACACGTGTCGAAACGTCACGCAATAAAGAAACGGGTGGGGTTGGATTGGGACTTGCTGTTGTACGATCCGTAGCCCATGCGCATGGTGGTATGGCAAGTTTACACAATCGATCGACAGGTGGTTTGGAAGCAAGGCTGGTTTTACCCTTAGCAGAATAAGAACGTAGACTTGGTTGAAACTGTGTTTAAGTGATGATCAGGGCATAAGGTAGGGGACAAGAAAATACCCTATTGCGACCAAAGTAATAATTTTGGCCGTTATCAATAGGGCGAATTTCTGTGGTGTCACTTATTTGCCGCCGTGTTTTCCAGACCAACCAAGGGGGTCTTCCAAATATTCTTTTACGCCAGCGATGTCTTCTTTGCTGAAATAGTTACCTTTTTCAGCGACATGTAAAACATCCCACCAGTTACAAAGATAATGCAAAGTCACACCAGCTTGATCTAATGCTTCAAGTGCACCGGGGATGACACCATAAAAGAAAACAACAAAGGCATCATCACATTGCGCACCGGCAGAGCGTAGGGCGTTGACGAAATTAAGTTTTGATCCGCCGTCTGTTGCTAAATCTTCGACCAAAAGAACGCGTTTGCCTTCTTCCATATGGCCTTCGATTTGTGCGTTACGACCGAAACCTTTTGGTTTTTTGCGCACATATAACATGGATGATTCTAATTCATCAGACATCCATGCTGCATAGGGTATGCCAGCTGTTTCGCCCCCTGCAACATAGTCAAAAACTTCAAAACCAGCATCTTGCTGTAATTGGTTTTTTGCCAATGTCATCACGGTGCGACGTGCACGGTTGAATGAGATAAGTTTGCGGCAATCAATATAAACTGGGCTGGCTTTACCAGAGGTCAGGATGTAAGGTTCTTTGGGGCGAAAGTTAATCGCTTCAATTTCCAATAAAATTTTAGCAACAGTTTCGCCTGCTTTTTTATGTTCTGGGCTGCGCGCAACAATAGTCATTACAAAGATATCCCTTGTCTCTAAGAATCAAAAGTTATGTTTTTTTAGAATCAAAACAGGATTTTTGCAACTTAATTGGCTTTAGATCGCAATATATAAGTTCCATTTTCCATATGATCAAAATGTAAGGCAACTTCGCGGTGGCGAATGGGGGCTAAATTCAAGTCGGCTTCAAGGTTGCGTTCGGCAACATATGTCGCAAGTTCATCTCCATCAACCAACACATGATACCATGGGCTGTCTTTGGGTGGTTTGCTATGTGTTGCATTTTGATACCATGTTTCTGATCCTCTAAAATGGGCATCAATATCGACGATGACTCCACGGTAATCAAATAAAGTATGATGGATCAATTGACCAATAGAGAACTTGGCAGATGTGGATGGCATTTTGTTCTCCTATTATAGTTTTAAGAATTATAGCAGAAATGGATGAAAATATGCATAAAAAAGGCCGTATTCCCATGATCAGAGAATACGGCCTTTAGTCATTCAACGAAAATTAAGGTTTATTTGTACCCGTTTAATTGGTCGAATAATTCCGGCAAGAAGAGAGAGATTTGCGGAATGTAAGTGATAAGAATAAGGAAGCCCAGTAACAGAGACAACCAAGGCAATGCAGCTTTCACAGCCCATCCGATGGAATGCCCCGTTATACCTGCTGTTACAAACAGGTTGAGGCCCACCGGCGGTGTGATCATCCCGATCTCCATATTAACCACCATGATGATACCAAGATGGATAGGATCAATACCAAGTTGGACGGCAATGGGGAACAAGATGGGTGCCATGATCAAGATGATGGCAGAAGGCTCCATAAAGTTACCAGCAGCAAGCAACAACAAGTTCACAACAATCAAGAAGCCCCACCAAGGTAAACCCCAGCCAACAATGGTTTCTGCGATCGCATGTGGGATGCGTTCGGTTGTTAAAACATGTGCGAACAACATGGCATTTGCAATGATGAACAACAACATGATGGACACTTTCGTTGCATCCAAAATAACTTTGCGCACTTCAGGGTCACTGAAAGTTTTAGGTATGGCAACAAGGGATTGTAGCAGAGCCCGCCCACTGGCAGCGCCCATGCTTTCACCTTCGTTAACCCATGCGGTATTTTTCAAAGGCCCCATGTCGCGATATACGAAGACAGAAACAAAACAAGCATAGACCGCAGAAACGGCTGCGGCTTCGGTTGGAGAGGCAATGCCGCCATAGATCGCACCCAAGATGATCGCGATCAACATAATCCCACCAGATGCACTTAACAGTGCACCAAGAAGTTCTTTCACACCGGGGAAACGTTCTGCAGGTAAATTCATAACGCGTGCCGCAATGTAGATGGCAATCATTAAGATTAGGCCCATCATGATGCCCGGGATTAAACCTGCCATAAACATTTTAGAAGCTGAGACTTCTGTTGCAGCAGCATAAACCAGCATGACGATGGAAGGCGGGATTAAGATACCCAAGGTCCCTGCATTGGCAATGACACCCGCAGCGAATTTTTCAGGATAACCTGATCTAACCATACCAACGATAACGATTGAACCAATCGCAGCAACTGTTGCAGGTGAAGAACCTGATACGGCGGCAAATAACATACAGGCGAGAACCGATGCCATTGCCAAGCCACCTTTGATGTGACCGACACAAGCAACCGCAAAACGGATAAGACGTTTTGCCACACCACCAGTAGATAGGAAGGCAGAAGACAAAATAAAGAAGGGGATCGCAAGCAAAGTATAATGTTCTGATAGAGCTTCGAACATTTTCAAAGCGACAGAGGCAAGCGAGTCACCGGAGAAGAATAAAATTGTACTGAGCGAGGATAGGCCCAAGGCAATCGCAATGGGCATGCCGAGGAACATACAGCCAAACAAAGCGACGAATAAGAATGCGATGGTCATTTATTTAGGCTCCTCTGTATCATCAAGTTTAACGCTATCTGCATCAATACCAGCTTCTTCTAAAGCGTCTTTGGCTTCATTAGCCATTTGCATGGTGATCATTTCACCTGTGAGAAGTTTTTTGCCGACTTCAATGAAACGCCATGCCAAAAGGATAAAGCCGATAAATAGTGGGCCATGAGCAATCCACATAGGTAACAGAGGGTATTCTTCATCAATTTTGAAGAAATCCCACATCATGCTGTCTGGAATTATTGCCAAAATAATGCCCGGGACTGGAATATCGTCCATGGATAGGCCAATGGAGTAAATTTTTGCTAAATACACCCAAGCGCCAGAAAGGATGAGACCGCAATATACCAAGCAAAGAAGTACGGCAAGAATACTAAAAATACGTTTTAGTTCAGGTGATAACAGGCGGACAACCGCGTCGACACCAATGTGGGCGCCAACTTTAACGCCATAAGAAACTCCGAATAAAACAAACCAAGCTGAAGTATGTAATGTTAACTCCTGTGCCCAGTGGATACCTGTACTGAAACCGAAACGTAAGATCACTTCCATGAAAACAAGAAGAGTCATAAAGACGAGCAAAAAGCTCAAGACCCCTTCTTCGAAGTGGCGTCCAAATTTAGCAATCATGGGATGCCCCTAAAGAAATTTAAACTTAAAGAGATAAAAAAACACCTCTGAAAAGGGGGATCCTTTTCAGAGGCAGCACTTAATAACTTAGTTGTTTGATGCGATAGCTGCATCAATAAGGTCTTTACCGATTTGGCCTTCAAATTTAGCCCAAACTGGTTTCATAGCGTCAACCCATTTGCCACGTTCAGCATCAGTTAGATCGATGATTTTAGAACGACCAGAATTTTCGATTGCTTTACGATCACCCATTGCTTTTTCAGCTGCAATTTTGTTGCCGTGTGCAATGGCTTCGTCCATAGCTTGTTTCACGTCGCCGCGAAGATCAGCAGGGAGGTTGTCCCAAAAATCAACAGAAGTCACAACCAAATAGTCGAGGACACCATGGTCAGATGCTGTGATGTATTCTTGAACTTCGAAGAACTTTTTAGAAAAAATGTTTGACCAAGTGTTTTCTTGCCCATCGATCGCTTTTGTTTGCAGCAGTGTGAAAACTTCAGAGAAAGGTTTTTTCAAAGGTGTTGCGTCAATTGCTTCAAATTGTGCAGACAGAACGTCAGAAGTCATGATGCGGAATTTTAAACCTTTCGCATCAGCAGGAACGTGAAGCGGTGTAGAAGCCGAAACTTGCTTCATACCATTGTGCAAGTAACCCAAACCAAGGATGCCTTTTTTCTTCATAGAAGTCAGAAGGTTTTGACCTGAAGGACCTTGTTGAAATTTCTCAGCAGCCGCCATGTCGTTAAACAAGAAAGGGAGATCAAATACTTGAAGTTTCTTTGTATATTTTTTAAATTTAGACAAAGAAGGGGCTGCCATTTGAACATCGCCCAGCAACATAGCTTCAAGAACTTTGTTATCACCATAAAGCTGAGAGCTTGGGAAAACTTCAACTTTTACTTTACCCGCAAGACGCTCTGCAATGAGGTCACGGAATTTAAGTGCCATTTGGCCTTTAGGTGTGTTTTCAGCAACAACGTGTGAAAATTTAATGACGATCGGATCAGCAGCAGATGCAACTGTTGCCGTCATCATAGCAGCAGCCATGAAAAGGCCAGCGGTAAACTTACGCATAGTAGGAAATCCTCCCAGATAAAACAAAATGTAAAGCGGTGGTCTTTTCATCTTTCAACAGGTGATAAAGGCCAAAAATTCCCAGTTCCGCTTCACAAAGTTTTAAGTTTAAATAAAAAATGTAAGGCTAAGCTCTCAAAATAACGTGAGCATGAAAAGGCCAAAAAATGCGAAAAAGCCCTAAAATGAAGGGTGTGCAGTGCAATATTAGATGTTTTCTTACAAAAAATAAATTGATGAGCGACTTTCCATCCCTTTGCACATTTGTATGTGGCGGAAAACCGCCCAAACAAATGTTCGAATGCAGAACAATATTGATGAACACCCTGTTCGAAAATACAATGATGCGCGATTCGCAATTCTGCTATGTGGTTTTTGCAGAGGTAGTACCAGAAGGATAAGTTATGAACTATCTTTAATAAAATCGGAACGCTCGATCTTATGTTTCCTCATCTTATCACTTAGCGTTTTTCTGGGAACGCCAAGGATAACCAATGCCTCTTTAATATTACCATTTGTTTTTTCAATGGCCTGCATGATGATGCTTTTTTCATAAGATTCTATCTTTTCAGGTAAAGATTGATAGTCATTGGAAGAAGCCTGAACCGTCTTATCCATCGTCATATTCAAAGGATTTTGGCCTTCACTGAGAATAAAACGTTCTGAAGCATTTTTTAATTCTCTGACATTACCGGGCCATTGGTGTGAAATAAGGGTTTGGCTTTGGGCAGGCAGAAGGTCTGGCAAAGGGCGATTAAATCGGTTTGCAGCTTCCATTGCAAAATGTTTAAAAAGAAGGGGGATATCTTCTTTCCAATCTCGCAAAGGCGGGGTCGGTACCATAACCACATTCAATCGATAATATAAATCTTCACGAAAATTCCCATTTTCAACCTCTTTTAAAAGATCAACTTTACTTGCTGCTACAATGCGCAGGTTAAGGGGAATAACCTCGTTAGAGCCCAAACGTTCAATGCTGCGTTCTTGCAAGACACGTAGCAATTTCACTTGAAGGCTGAGGGGGAGGCTTTCGATTTCATCCAGAAATAAAGTGCCACCTGTTGAATATTCGATCTTACCGATACGGCGATGCATTGATCCGGGGAAAGCACCGGGTTCATGGCCAAAAAGTTCACTTTCAAAAATGGCATCCGGCATGGCACCGCAATTGACCGCGACAAAATGGGCATTATGGCGGGTGCTGCTTTCATGTAAGCATTGAGCAACCAGTTCTTTTCCTGTGCCTGTTTCCCCAATGATTAAGACATCTGTGCCTGTGTCAGCAATATTAGCGATAAGGTTTCGCAAAGCTTCAATGGGTTTTGATTTACCTAGGATGGAGCTTGCGAGGCCACCGTGGTTTTTGAGGCGGTGGCGCAATTCACGATTTTCACGTGCCAAAGAGAGCTTTTCCATAGCGCGGCTTGCCGCATCGATTAACAATTCAGATGGAAAAGGTTTTTCAATGAAATCATATGCGCCGTCTCGCATGGCCTGTACCGCCATTGTGACATCGCCGTGTCCCGTAATGAGAACAATGGGAATATCTTTATCAATGCCAAGGGCTGTTTCCATAAAAGAAAGACCATCCATGCGGGGCATTTTAATGTCAGAAATAACAATGCCGGGCCAGCCTTGTTCTATTTGCTTGATCGCATCTTCTGCATTATCAAGACAAACAACATCAAATCCCGCAAGTTCTAAAGTTTGTTTGGCTGATAAACGGATGTGGATTTCATCATCAATGAAAAGAACCGGGCCTTTGTATTTATATTCAACCATTGGGATTTGCCTGTTGTAAAAGATCGATCGTAAATATAGCACCGCCATCGATGTGGTTTGATGCTTTTAAGACACCACCAAAATCTTGAATGATGCGTGATGAAATGGACAAGCCCAAACCAATACCTTCGCCGACTTCTTTTGTTGTGAAAAAAGGATCGAAGATGAAACTCATATCCTTATCTTTTAAGCCTGACCCGTTATCACGAATGTGAATGGCAACACGCCTGTTCTTGATGCTGCATGAAATCCAGATTGTAGGATCCGTTATATCGTTCATGGCATCAAGGGCATTGCGCAAGATGTTTAGAATAACTTGTTCAAGGCGGATCATTTCCCCCAGCACCATTATATTTTCATCTTGAATATCATTGTGTATGACGACGGTATCAAGTTGAGCACTGTTTTTAAAGAGAGTGAGTGCTTCATCCATGACTTTTGAAATGCTGAGAGGGTCAATCGTCGAAGGGGCCTTTCTAGAAAACAGCTTTAGCTGCCCCGATATTTTGGCCAACCTGTCACATAGGCTGGATATTTGAAGCAAGTTAGATTGAACGTCTTTTATTCGATTGCGTTCTAATAAGACCGTTGCATTATCTGAATAGCTGCGAATGGCGGTTAGGGGCTGGTTCATTTCATGTGTG
>Ga0105358_10001633_pt1 | contig 11971 bp, 10 predicted proteins | sample GOMGulsemesocosm_5_FD_83509 | JGI IMG/M metagenome (GOLD analysis project Ga0105358, IMG submission 83509) | Methane-oxidizing microbial communities from mesocosms in the Gulf of Mexico - GOM15C Gulf of Mexico | ecosystem: Environmental > Aquatic > Marine > Cold seeps | place: Gulf of Mexico...
CAGTCACCCCAATCTAGAAGCCAAATATTTGCAATTAGAGATACTAGAAAGCAGTGCGCTCGGTGATCTAAAAGCCATTCAAAGTATTCTAAATATTTGTAGGCAAAAAATTGGTGTGAATATCGCCTTAGATGACTTTGGTACCGGTTATTCTTCACTGACTCACCTGAGGAACTTACCTGCTGGCACGATTAAAATTGACCAGAGTTTCGTAAGAAACATGCTTGATGATAGCGATGATTATGCCATTATTGACGGCGTGCTGGCGCTGGCGGGATCGTTTAACCGAGCAGTCATTGCCGAGGGGGTTGAAACAACTGAACATGGCTTGATGTTACTAAAAATGGGCTGTGACGCAGCCCAAGGTTATGGTATTGCCCGACCGATGCCAGCAGCGCAACTGCCAGCTTGGTTAGATAATTATACCCCGAACCAGCAGTGGCTAGACAGCAGCATTAAGCTCTCGAAAAATGCTGACACGAACTGAGTGACTCTGGGAGCAAGCTGTACTGTATTGGGGTTATTAATAAGCGATGAATACAAGATTTATATTCGACCGCGAGCCTTGAGGCGTTGCTCTACACTGCGATGATAAAGTTTGGCCAGCCAAGGGCGCAAGATCGGCAGCGATAGTAACCAGGCAACAGGTTTTAACAACCAGACACGGCCCATTAGGACGATGTAAGCATCCAGCTCGGATACTATGCTACCGTCTTGGAGCTGCAAGTGAAGCTCAAAGAGTGCCTGCTGTGGATCTATCGATAAGCTTTTTAAATACTCATCGCGGCCACTGATATCGAACCACTCTATCTGCTTGCCACTAAGGCCGGCGAGACGCTCATAGAGACGTCTATCTCTAACGCATTTAGGGCAGGCGCCATCGTAAAAAACTCTGATTTTTGCTTGTTCTTTATTCATGTGATCGCCGCTAGGAGCTTGCCAGTTAAGCTTGTTCGCTGCTTTCCTAGCGTTTATGTAATACCTGAATCAGTGACTTCACAGCACCACATAGCGCAAGCTCTTGATTCTACGGCGGTTAAAAAAATACCCACTGAACCTAAGGGTGCAGCTCAGATTTTTCTATTCCACCGTAAAACCAATATCTTACAATCTGTTCTCACTTTGAAATCACGGATTCAGGTAATAGATACACTATTAATTATAATTTAATCTTTGCTTGGGAGGCTTATGATTTTGTTAAATTACCCAGATTTATACATTTTAAGGCATGGCGAAACAGTTTGGAATTTGCAAAGAAGGTTTCAAGGTCGTCAAGATTCACCTCTGACTGAGCACGGGAAGGTGCAAGCACTGCAGCAAAGAGAGCTACTTTCAACGATTACCAACAAACCTGAAAAAATTTACACGAGTCCATCAGGAAGAGCTATTCACACCACAAGCTTAGCTGTTGGGTCAGAAAAAGAGCCAGTAATAGATAACCGTTTACAAGAAATTGATTTTGGTGAGTGGGAGGGTTTGACCCGCCAAGATATAAAAGCTCTGATCGATTATTCATTTGAAAGTAAACTTTGGTATTTTCGCAGTCCAGGGGGCGAGACCTTCACAAAAATTTCTGAACGAGTACAAAGCTTTCTAAATGACATGTCAGAGCCAGCAATCATTGTGACTCACGGAGTAACTTCGATGGTTTTACGTGGGTTATATATGGGCTTAAATCAAACTGAAATATTAAAACTTCCAAAAGATCAAGGTTGTATATTTCAACTGTCCCAAGGTACGCAGACGATATTGCGATAAAAGAGCTGACACAAAGTACTTAAATCTATGGCAGATATCTTATAAACTTAAACATGGGCCCTGACAATTGTGTTTAACAACTTACTGATTATGCCAATGTTTTGTATTGATTTGTCGCACTCTTCTGATGAATATACGGTCATTAACTATGATGACATTGGATATCTGCTGTACCTATATGATCACTTTGTATAAAACTTCAATGTCCAGCTTATGATCTATGTCCTGAAAAATAGAAATAACGCTACTCAGACTACAGCTACACCACGCAGTAGCTTTGCTTTTTTGCGCGACTAACAGTGAACTCTTTAAACCGGGGCTGAAAGTGCAAAACTCGTCAGACATGAAAATACAGTGCTGAGCAATCTAACGTTTTACTGAGTATATTCATATAAATAGGCAGGTTTAGCGCTAAAAATACTATTTTAGCAACTGTCTTAATAATCTAAATGTCGTTAAAGTACCTCTAAATTGTTATTTTAAGGGCATTTGCTGTGGAAGAAATAAATCTGGCGCTGATAGAAAAGGCAGCCGTCAACATCAGTACTATTACCTGTAAAACCCCATTAAAAAAATCACTTAATTTGTCGCAAAAACTGCATAAAAATATTTATTTAAAAATGGAAACTATGCAACATACCGGTGCGTTTAAGTTGCGTGGAGCTGCTAATGCAGTGCTCAATTTATCAGCCCAGCAGCGAGCGGCAGGTGTAGTGACTGCATCAAGCGGTAATCACGGTAGAGCGGTTGCCTACGTTGCTAAAGAACTGGGCATAAGAGCGGTTATTTGCATGAGTAGTTTAGTGCCTAGCAATAAGATAGCGGCGATTAAACAGTTGGGAGCAGAAGTGATTATTTTTGGTGACAATCAAGATCTAGCCACTGAGAAAGCCCAGCAACTTGCGCGGCATCAGCACTTGAATTTTATATCGGCATTTGACGATCCCGATGTCATTGCTGGGCAAGGCACTATCGCCTTAGAAATTTTCCAGCAATTACCCGCTGTAGATACCATCATTACGCAGCTCAGTGGTGGTGGGTTAGCCAGCGGCATCGCTGTGGCCGCTAAAGCGCTTAATCCAAATATCAGAATCATTGGTGTCACTATAGCGCAGGGAGCGGGGATGCTGGAATGTATCAAAGCAGGTAGGTTAGTCAATAGTGAAGAAACGCCTAGTGTTGCCGATGCATTAACAGGCCCTATCCCCCCAGATAATCAATATACTTTTAATATTTGCAAGGCACTCTTGGATGAAATAGTGCAAGTGTCAGAGCAACAAATTATTGATGCGATGGTATACAGTTTAACCACTGAAAAAGTGATCCTTGAAGGGGGTGGTGCGGCGACAATCGCAATGTTGTTGGCACAAAAAGGTAATAGCCGTCCTTTTGCTGAGTTATTGGGTGACAATGTTGCAGTCATTTGCAGTGGCGATAATGTAGCAATAGACACGCTACTGGGATATATGTAGTGGTGTTCATGGCATCTTTTTGCTTGCAGTAAGCTGCAGTAAAGCAGCTGCGTTGTCTGCGGATTTTTTAAGCTAGTTTAACCCCAACTGGTTTATAAAATCGACTGGTGGTATGGCCATTACCTGCTGGCCTAATAGCTGCATAGCGTGGTAGTGATCCGTCATCGCTGGGTCAAAATTGGTATAGTTATAATTTTGGTGTCGCCAAAATGCGGTGGCTGCGGCGGCGTAGGCAGTAAAGGCTTGTAAACTTTTAATTTCACTTTCGTTCAATCGCAATATTTGCTGATATCCTGTAAGCAAACTTTGCGCTTTGTGCAGGTCGAACTGGTTGTTGAAGCTGCAGGTCCCTACGAATATCATCCCAATATCAAAGATCCTATAGTAGTAGCAGGCCTCTTCAAAATCCATAATGGTCGCCTGCTTTTGAGTGGCGTCTACGATAATATTATTATAGAAAACATCACTGTGAATTAATGCTTTAGGTAAGTCATCATCGATGTAATTGCCAATGTGTCGCCGAATGTGCAACAGCCACCGATGAAACTCACAACCCGCTGCATATTCCGCTACCTCATCAAATCTCTCAATACCATAACTGAGTGTTTCTGGTAGATAATCAGGTGCCTTAAGCAAGTGTAACTGCGCTAATTGGGCACCTAAATTGCTGAGTAGATTGTCGCCTAAGTCTGCGACAATTTCACCTTCAATGAAAGTCTTAACGATAACGGCTTTTTCTTGCCAGAGACTTGTCTCCTCGCCAGCAAGGGTTTTAATCGGCAGCGAGCTGGCAAAGTTGTTTGCTTTTAAATAGTCTAATAGCTGTACTAACTCTAGCCCTTTTTGCTGTGATTTTTGCTCGCAGATGGTTAAAACGTAACTGTGTTTCGGGCAATGTATTTTGTAGTTAGTATTTTCTGATCCTCCACTTAAGAGGGTAAAGGAGGTGATAACATCAATGCCAAAAGGTGCTAGGGCAGTGTGGATATCCTCGCTGTTTAACTTAGTCAGTGCGCTCATTTTGTATAGGGCTCCGTGTTGGTAATATTTAGCTGCCAATTGCTTTGCATAGCGTGAATCAGCGCGGGCTCTAATACGTCGTACTCACATAAGTGGACTTTTTGTGCCTGCTGTTTTGCCGCCTCTATACTGTGATGACTAGCGGCTGCTGGCAATTGCTGGCAGTTGAGCGCCTGGCGAATAGTATCGGGAAATTTAGCTGGGTGGGCCGTGGCTAAGCAGATTGTCTGCTGGTTGTTTAAGGCACTTTTATGGGCATCAAAAGCCTGTAAACTAACAGCGCCATGGGGGTCTAAAAGGTAGCCTTCACTCTGGTAGATTTCACTGATTATTTGCAAGGTTTGAGCATCAGTCGCACTATTGGATAAAAAACCTTGGCTATAGCTGGCAAAGGTTTTTCGATCAAACTCTACTTTTCCGGTCGCTTTAAATTGCTCCACCCACTGCTTGATTTTTTGGCTATTAGCTGCGGTTTTAAAATATAAGTAGCGCCAGAAATTCACCGGAATTAGAATGTCGATGGCAGATGATGGGGTGTTAATGAGTGCTTGTTTGTCAAATCTAGCCTGACTAAAAATTCGATCTAAAGCGCCGTTTTGGTTATTGGCGGCAATTAACATATGCACTGGTAAGCCCATTTCACGCGCTAAGCTGCCCGCACATAAATTACCGAAGCCGCCAGAGGGTACTGAGAAGTTAACTTTTACCCCTTGCTCTATCGCCGCTTTATCATTGACTTGAAAGTAGCCGTAAAAATAGTGAACGGTTTGCATCATCACGCGACCCCAGTTGATAGAGTTGACACTGGAGAGTTTGAGCTGTTGTTTAAATTGCTGGTTGGCATATAGCTTACTGATAACAGCATCTAAATCATCACCGCCCTCAGGACAGTTAGCGACCCCAAACGGGTGGATATTGGCTTGCTGTAAACAGGTCATCTGTCTTTCTTGTTCTTCAGTAATCAAACCTTTTGGATAGAGCACCCAAGCATCCAAATTTGATTTTCCCGCTGCGAAATATGCAGTGGCAGGGCCTGTGTCTCCGGTGGTCGCAACCACTAAGGTTAAGCGCTCTGATTTTCTCGCTAAGAAAAAATTAACCAAATTGACCAGAAATGCCAAACCTATGTCTTTGAAAGAAATAGTAGGGCCGTGAAACAGTTCCATGATATGGACATTGTCGCGGCTTTTCAGCTTGTGTAGCGGGATAATCGCTTGATTCTCAAAAGGTGCATAAGCAGTAGCGAGGATATCTTTAAGCTCTGACTCAGACAGTATAGCGCGATCAATAAACAGTGAGAGTATTTCAAAAGCTAACTCTAAATAGCTTAGTTCTTGCCACTTTAGAAGTTGTGCTGAGGAAATTTTTGGCAAGGTTTCAGGGACATATAATCCACCGTCTTTGGCGAAACCATCGAGTATCGCGGTTTCAAAATCAACCGCGTTACCACCGCCTGTATTACTGACATATTGCAGCATGTTTTTACCTGTATTTAATGTGGAGACCTCTGCACGTATTACACAGAGGCGGGTTAACTGCTCTCGCTAATGAGTTCCCAGCTAGAGAGAAATGCTTACTGTGGCTACACCTCTGAAGCGATCTGAACCCAACTAGATAGCGTTATTTGGAATAACCTAACGCTATCTAGTTGTCTTCATCGAAGATCATTGGCTAAGTCTCACGGGGGCGCTGTTGCTGGATGAGAACTTGTTAGTGCAAAGTAACTGCTGCTATTTATTGCGCAGCATTGTTGTTGCGATAATTTTCGTAAACCGCAGTGGCTATCATAATATCTTGCACTGCAACTCCGGTTAAATCAGCGACTGTGATCTGCTGATCATCAGTGCGTTGTAGCTTCGGGTTTTGCAGAGCTAGGCCTAACTCAATCACACTCTCTTGATGGATAACAGACTGTTTTACTGCTTGGTAGATTTCACCACGGCTTAAGCTCTGTGGGATACTGTCGCTAATAACGATATCAGCTTTGGCTAAAATCTGACTGTCTAGTTCCTGCTTATGCTCGGTATCGGCGCCAACGGCCGTAATATGGGTGCCCGCTTGAATATCTTTGGCATTTAATAAAGGTGCTTCACTAGGTGTGGTGGTGATGATTAAATTGGCATTGGCGGCAACTTCTGCAGGATTAGCGGCAATATTGACCTTAAAATTCCCCGCTAATTGCTCGGCAAATTTAGCTAAACTCTCCACATTACGGCCCCACACCCATACTGAATGACAAGGGGTGTGTTGCTGTAAATGTAACAGTTGTTGCATAGCTTGAATGCCTGTCCCTATAATACCAATCGCGGTTATTTGCTTGGGCGCAAAATATTTTGCCACTAACGCACCAGCTGCTGCAGTGCGAATATCGGTTAAATAACCTTCATCGAGTAATACCGCTTTTGGCACACCGCTTTGCTGAGAGAACAACAGCATTAACCCCTGACTAGATGCGAGGCCTACTTTAGGGTTTTCATAAAAGCCGGAGGCAATTTTTACCACGTAATAATCTTGCTGTTTGATATAGCCGTATTTTATATGAGTGTCACCTTTAGGATTATCAAATAATAACTCACCTACTGCTGGCACCACGCAATGGCCATTACTGTAACTAATAAAGCCCTGCGCCATCGCATTCACGAGGTCGACACTTTTAAGGTTTTCTTGGATATCTTTTAAGTCGAGAACTACCGTCAAAATTTCACTCCTAGCTAAATAGCGATATGCTAATAATTATATATATTGAAACCTTTACTCTCGCAGAACGCCATTAGCTGGTCTTCGAGTTCTGCTTCTGTGAGCCCGACCGAGAGATATTATAGGCTGTTGGGTGGGAATTCGGCACACAGAAAATAAGGAATAGCAGTCGCTAGAGCGACTAAAAGAAAGGAGTTTAAGGGGCTAAACCTAATATTTTGAGTTGCTCTGGCAGGGTCAACCAGCCATTAGCGCAATGCTAGATGAGAGCTCGCTATTGGCCGTGCGCAGTATTAGGGAAAATTAATGGCAAGGGTTTGCATCAAGGAGTATCTAAGGCACAAGCCAACAGCGATAGTTTATAAAAGATTAAAACGACCTTGGCAAACGGCTGGAGACTGTTTCAGACAATATCAGCGAAGTTTCTGTTTTACATATCAAGGTAAGAGATTCTAATAATTCATCTAATTCAGACATGCTTTTAACCGCAATGCGAAAAATAAATGCTTTTTCTCCCGTCACATTAAAACACTCAGTAACGGCAGGGCAATGTTGCACTATGTGTTTAAATTCTGCCTCTTTGCCGGTCAATACGTCAGCATGGACAAAGCCTGAAATAGCATAACCTAGCGCTTCAAAATCAGTGCGCAAGCTGTAACCTTTAATCGCTTGTTGTGTTTCTAGCTTTTCAATCCGCTCTTTCACGGCGGGGGCAGATAAGTGCACCGCTTTAGATAGCTCTGAAATAGTCATGCGTGAGTTTTCACAAAGTGTGCGAACAATTTTTTTATTAATACTATCCAAAGTGATTCTCAGTCTCGTTTATTACAGGTAATAGCAGCTGTGCTGTTTAACGGCTCAAGCTTAAAGCAATATATTAGGGATAGGAAGCCATCGTGTAAGATGCTCTTGCTTTGATATTGGGGTGCAGGAGTTGGGCTATACGGAATAAGTGGCAGCAACCTATAACACTGCGGTTCTCAAATACCTGAAGGAAGGTGCGATTAGCTCCAAAGCGCCTCAGCCGTTCTGAGCATTTTAAAACCTAGGTATCGCTAGCAAGGCAGATAATGACAGGCGGGTTGGTTGCCCACAAAAAATCTAATACAACGAGATCGGAATACTCAGGGCGCATTAAAGGGCGAGCGTAAAAACCAACGGCAATGAAATATTATTGCATCTTCTATATCAGAGTGTGAGAAAGACTTGTCATTGTGTGTAAAACCTGAGAATACTTGCTTGAAATACATAAATTTCTAATGATTGATTTTTAACCAGCTGCGAGTGTCGTCATTTATCAAAAATGGTCTATACTAAAAATATTGTATCTTAACAACAAGGTACGCTCTATCAGTAATTATGAGGTTTTTATGATTAAGGGTTTGTCCATCAGAAGTAGGATTCTACTATTGGCTCTGCTGCCGATACTGGCAATAGTCGGTATATTGTTTATCGCGCTAAGCGAGCTAAAGCATACCGCTAGTGGGGTTGACAGAATTTACCTTGATAGAGTCGTCCCACTTAAAGACTTAAAAGTAATCGCGGATGATTATGCCGTATCAGTCATAGATGCGATAAATAAGGCTAACGCAGGGCTAATTTCAGCTGAAGATACGGCGGGCATTATACGCTCATCTGAAGAACAAATTAGTCAGATGTGGGATAAATATATGGCCACCGAATTAACCGCGGAGGAGGCCACACTCGCCAGAGAAGCTAAGGAGCTGTTTGTAAAAGCGGATGCTGCAATATTGGACGCAGAACATCTTTTGGCGAAGTTGCAGGGGGATGTCAGCGGAAAGCTCAATAGTATAGATGGCCCTTTATATAAAGATATAGACCCTATTAGTGAAAAAATCACCGAACTTATTAATCTTCAGTTACGTGTCGCAAAAGAAGAGCACGACACGATAATCGCCGAATACGAGAGAGATAAAGTATACCTGACCAGTCTGTTAGCCATTGTTGTTGTTTCCCTGCTGTGGTTAGGCTTTGCCGTTTACCGCTCACTCATTGAAGCTTTGAATCGGATTAAAAATACCATTGAGAGAATCGTTGATGAATCCGATTTGTCACTAGAAATTGAAGTAAAAAGAAATAATGAGCTGTCCTCAATTGCTAGTAGTTTTAATCGAATGATTGTCAAAACTCGCGAGCTGGTAACGCTTGTTGCCGAAAGTAGCGAAAAATTATCGGATTCTGCTCGTGAGTTGACATCTGTCAGCAGCGAGTCAAAAAAGAGCATAAATACGCAAAAATCAGAAATAGAACAAGTGGCTGCTGCAATGAACGAGATGGCTGCCACCGCGCAAGAAATAGCACGTAATGCTGACTCTGCCGATAAAGGGGCTAGAGACACTAGTACACAGGCCAAAGAGGGGGCTGGAATAGTTGATGAGGCCGTAGAGGCAACCAATTTATTAGTAACAGATGTTGAAAGCGTGTCAGGACGTATTACAAAATTAGAATCCGATAGCGACAGTATCGGTTCAATCATCGATGTCATAAAAAGCATTGCTGAACAAACCAATCTACTGGCCTTAAATGCAGCGATAGAAGCGGCACGTGCTGGAGATCAAGGACGTGGATTTGCGGTAGTCGCAGATGAAGTTCGCACCCTGGCTCAACGTACTCAAGTTTCCACTGCTGAAATTCAGGCGGCAATTGAGCGCTTACAAGAGGGAACAAGCAGTGCTTCGATAGCCATGCAAGCAGGTCAGAAAAACGCAGAAGGGGCGGGTACAAAGGCTGTTCAAGCCGGAGAGGCGCTGCAGAAAATAGCATCAGCAGTGCAGGGGATTACTGATATGAATGCGCTTATCGCCTCTGCTTCTGAAGAGCAAACCAGTGTATCAGCCGAAATTAACAAATCATTAGTGACTTTGCATGAGGCTTCTGATGAATCAAGTATTGGCGCTGAAAAAATATCCGGAGCAAGTGAAGAGTTATATGTACTGTCTAATGATTTAAAAAATATAGTATCTAAATATAAAATTTAATGATTCATGAATGTTTGCGAACTTGAAAATAAAAAAATATATTCATAAATCACTATCTTTAAAGCTGGAATTTGTAAGTGTGCCGACCTAAGCCTGCAAATCCGTCTGCTTGAAAAGAAACAAGAGTCGCCTTGTCTGGAGGTAAGACAGTTCGAATGTATAGAGTGTCACCTGGCTAACAGTAGGTCAGAAGGAAATCATAGGAAGTTAGAGGTATACAGCCTGACCGCGCTTATACCGTTATTTTTGAGGCATTAGCCACGCCCGGCTGGTTGTGCTTGTTATGTGTAAATAGCAGACCACCCCGTATCTGTTGCTTTCAATCTTAGGTGTATTTTTGTAGGGTTACTTACTGTATTGTATGGTTTTTTTGCTTCTCCGGCAGACGCCAAATATGCTGTTGTATCATTCGTTTCTTCGAATGACTACCGGCTAGGTGTATAGGGAGGCTAAACAATCTTATAATTTTGAAATGTACATTCTATAATTCGATCAGGGGCAAACAATGGCCAGCTTATTAGAAACACGGCATTTAGGAAAATCGGGGCCAATAGTAAGCCCTATGGGCATGGGGACCTGGGCAATGGGAGGGCCTTTTTTTAGCGGTGAGGGCGATTCCCTACCAGCTGGCACAGCGCTGGGCTGGGGGAAAACACAAGACACGCAATCTATTGCCGCTTTAAGATATGCTGTCGAAAATGGTATTACCTTTTTTGACACGGCTGATTGCTATGGCGCCGGTCACAGCGAAGAAGTATTGGGCCAGGCACTGCGCACTAGTAGAGACGAAGTGCTTATCGCTACCAAATTTGGCAACACCTTTAACCCACAACAGCTAACTTTAACGGGAACCAATGTCACTGCAAAATACATTCAAAAAGCCTGTGAGGACTCGCTGCGTCGCTTGCAAACCAGCTGGATTGATCTCTACCAATTACATATCCAAGGATTGTCTGCAAAAGATATAGAAGTATTAGTTGAAGCGCTGGAAAGCTTGTGTGACCAAGGAAAAATACGCTACTACGGCTGGAGCACTGACCAAGTAGAGCTCACTTCTCAGTTTTTAAACAAACCCCGTGCTGTTGCACTGCAATTTGATATGAATGTCTTAAACGATGCTCCGCAAATGTTAGAAACTGCAACCTATAATCAGTGCGCGGCTATTATTCGCTCTCCTTTGGCGATGGGTTTTTTAAGCGGAAAATACCACCCTCATACGCAGCTCCCCAACAATGACATCCGCAGTAACCCACCTGAATGGGTTAAGTACTTCACTAAAGGAGGAGCTGCGAAAACAAATTTGTACCAGGCCCTGCAGGCCATTAGGGAAATTCTAACCAGTAACAATCGCACTTTAGTGCAAGGGGCACTTGCCTGGATCTGGGCTAGGGATAGCCATTGCATACCCATCCCCGGAATTCGCACTATTGAACAGGCAAAAGAAAATATAGGAGCGATTGAGCACGGCCCATTATCGCCAGCACAAGTAGTGGAAATATCCGATATTTTAGCGCAATTTCATAACAATCACGAAACTCGTTGATAGCCTTTAACGACAGGGATGTCGATAATTAGGCATTACAGGACTGTACGCTGTGGGGATTGTGGATTAGCTTTGCTATGGGGAAGCCAATTTGCCGAGAAGTGTTGTCATTTAATCTTTGGCCGTCCTATATCCCCCAGCGTCTTATATCCTCCAGCCCGATATATTGCAGAGCGGTGAGCAAAATAAAAAAACTCAAAGAGCATCTTAAGATCAATAAATTGGAGGTTTGAATAGAATACATAAAAGCCAGTGTAGGTGTTTGATTTAACATTCCAGAGTTGTTAGCTTGGCCTTCATTTAGCTATTTTCTGGGTTGCCACAAGTTGCTTCTTTCATAGATAAGCTCGCAGTATCCATACAGCGATAATACCCGCACACATTGTTAACGCTAAGCTTCTTGTTAGTATGGCTATAACAAGGGCAATACTGGCAGCAACCCACTCTGTTACGCTCCCCTGAACAACTATCACAGCAAGTAA
>Ga0105358_10001638_pt1 | contig 11962 bp, 11 predicted proteins | sample GOMGulsemesocosm_5_FD_83509 | JGI IMG/M metagenome (GOLD analysis project Ga0105358, IMG submission 83509) | Methane-oxidizing microbial communities from mesocosms in the Gulf of Mexico - GOM15C Gulf of Mexico | ecosystem: Environmental > Aquatic > Marine > Cold seeps | place: Gulf of Mexico...
CGTTCGTTATTACGTTGCCCAATACTACGGTGAGTTAACGCCTGCTCCAATAAAGCATGGTCGTTAAATTTGGCATTAATTTTTTTTTGTAGCCTGTTTGCGTCAAAACTCAACAAAAGATCTCTTTTCCGGTTTATAAAAATATTACAGCGAGACAGCCATTTGATCGCTGAACGACAACACAATATCAATATTACCGATGTAATCTTTACGCACTTCGTATTCAACTTTCATTGTGATATCGCTGATTGAGCGATTAATTTTAGCGTCTTTCGCATTAATGCTAGTTACTTGGTTCATATCCAGTTTCTTTTCAAGTAACCCTCTTATTTGTCCGACGGTCATTTTTTTTATTTCTGGGTCCGTTTCTATCGCCTCTATCGACGTTTGCACCGCTAAATGTTCCATATATATCGGGAATATTTTCAACACGCTCAGTGTAATAATACCGATTAGTGCGAAAACTAAAATTAGCCCAACAAGGGTAAAGCCTTTTTGTTTACTTGAATTCATCATATGTTCTCCTTTCATAATTGATTCTTAATATATTGTAGAGCCTAATCTATTCCAATCGATGCCGCTATTACTTGAGTCCCAGTTCATCCAGATCATGAATGCTTTGCCCACTATATTTTCTTCTGGAACCGTACCCCAATAGCGACTGTCGTTACTATTATCTCGGTTATCACCCATCATAAAATAATGCCCTTTCGGAACAGTCATTTCACCTTCAATTGATGGCCGTTCTTGCATAATCAGTATATCGTGTTCTTGAGATGGCAACAGTTCATGCTGCAACAAGGCGTTACTCATATTCTCACCTTGGCCTACACCTTGATAGACACCGATAGGTTTTTGGGTAATTCGTTGACCATTGATATACACGTGCTTATCGAAATAACCGACTGTATCACCCGGCAAGGCAATCACACGCTTTATGTAATCTAGTGAAGGGTTTTTCGGGTAACGAAATACCATAATATCACCACGCTCAGGCTTGCCCATATCAATTATTTTGGTATTAACAACAGGCAAACGAACACCATAAGAAAATTTATTAACTAAAATGAAATCGCCAATCAATAACGTTGGCATCATTGAGCTAGAGGGGATTCTAAATGGCTCGACTATAAATGAACGCAAGACCAAAACAAATAGCAAGACCGGGAAAAAAGATTTGGAATATTCAACCAAAATAGGCTCCTTTCGCCCAACCAATTCTTCTTTTGAACGCTGAGTAAGCCAATAAATAGCAGCAATAAAACCTGTTAGGAGGGTCGCCAGTGTTAATGCTGCTGAAAAATCAAAATGCATCAGTCTTTACCTAACTTAAGAACCGCTAAAAAAGCATCTTGTGGAATATCAACATTACCCACCTGCTTCATTCGTTTTTTACCGGCTTTTTGCTTTTCTAACAATTTGCGCTTACGAGAAATATCGCCACCATAACATTTTGCAGTGACATTTTTTCTTAACGCTTTTACTGAAGAGCGCGCAATAATTTTTGCACCGATTGCCGCTTGGATGGCAATTTCAAACATTTGACGAGGAATCAATTCTTTCATTTTCTCGACAAGTTCACGGCCACGACCCTGACTGATATCTCGATGAACAATAAGCGATAATGCATCCACCCTATCACCGTTAATGAGCACATCAAGCTTGACTAATGGTTCTGCTTGAAAGCGCCTGAATTCATATTCAAAGGAAGCGTAACCTCGACTGACGGATTTCAACCGATCAAAAAAGTCTAGCACCACTTCACTCATTGGCATTTCGTAACTGAGCGAAACTTGATTACCCATATATTGCATCTTGGTTTGTACACCGCGCTTATCAATGCATAAAGTGATAACGCTACCCAAATATTCTTGTGGAACAAGGATATGAGCTTCAATAATCGGTTCACGAATTTCATTAACCGTTGATATATCGGGGAGCTTAGCTGGGTTATCAACCTCAAGAACCTGACCGTTATGCAGTAACACCTCATACACAACCGTGGGAGCTGTCGTAATAAGGTCGAGGTCATACTCACGCTCAAGGCGCTCTTGGATGATCTCCATGTGTAGCATCCCTAAGAAGCCACAGCGGAAGCCAAAACCAAGCGCATCCGAGGTTTCTGGTTCGTAGTTTAGAGAAGCATCGTTAAGTTTTAACTTATTCAGCGCTTCACGAAGGTTTTCGTAGTCATTTGAACTCGAGGGGAATAAGCCAGCAAACACGCGAGCTTGAACTGTTTTAAAGCCCGGTAATGAGCTTTCTGCAGGGTTATTAGCACCCGTTATTGTGTCACCAACGGGTGCACCATAGATGTCCTTGATGCCCGCCACCATAAAGCCAACGTCTCCTGGATACAAAGCCTCAAGTATTTCTCTTTTAGGCGTAAAAACACCGACTTGGTCAACAAGATGAACATCATTTGATGACATCATCTTTATTTTTTGTTTTTTTCTAATCGTTCCCTGTACAACACGAATGAGAGAAACCACGCCCAAGTAGTTATCAAACCATGAGTCAATAATAAGCGCTTGTAACGGCCCTTCAGGATCTCCTTCTGGCGCAGGAACATCTTTCACGATCTGCTCTAAAACTTGGTCAACACCCAAGCCTGTTTTTGCGCTGATATGAGGCGCGTCAATGGCTTCTATACCGATAATATCTTCAACTTCTTCAGCCACACGGTCTGGCTCTGCGGAAGGTAAATCAATTTTATTGAGTATCGGTAGTACTTCCAAGCCCAATTCAATGGCGGTATAACAATTAGCCACGCTTTGCGCCTCAACTCCTTGCGCCGCATCAACGACTAATAGAGCACCTTCACAAGCCGCTAAAGACCGCGACACTTCATATGAAAAGTCAACATGTCCCGGTGTATCAATAAAATTGAGTTTATAGGTTTTGCCATCCTTCGCTTTATAGTGAAGGGTGACACTTTGTGCCTTGATGGTAATGCCGCGTTCTCGCTCAATATCCATTGAGTCAAGTACTTGCTCTTCCATTTCACGTTCACTCAAACCACCGCACATATGAATTAAACGATCGGCCAGCGTGGATTTCCCGTGGTCAATATGGGCAATAATTGAAAAATTTCTGGTTAAACTAATATCAGGCACACTATTTACTCATCAATCATGGTCACATGACCATTAGTTTGTTTAATCAAGCATAAAGGCACACCTGATCAATTTAGCTAAAAGCGCCTCATATGAGGCGCTTTTTTATATTGCAGCTATTGTACCTATTATTTTTTCAAAGCGAGAAAAATTGGGTTCCCTTGGCGATTAATTAGCACAGAAACAAACCTCCCTTTTTTGATTTTATCCGCCAATTGCTTAATGTGCTGTGTGTTTTTTATGTCATCCCCATCCATTTGCATGATGATATCGCCAGAACGAATACCTGCATTAGAGGCCGCGCCGTTAGTAACAGACTCAACAATCACACCGTATTTTTCAATTTTCAAGCGACTACGTAACTCTTTTGTTAAATCTTTTAGCAACATCCCTAGGATACTATTAGCTTTTGGTTTCGTTTTTTCGCTCAACAATTCCTTCTCATCATCAGGGAGGTTTTCTAGTTTCACACTGAGCGTTTTAGAGTGCTTATTTCGGATGATTTCAACTTGAGCAGCCTTAGAAATATCTGCCGAACCCACCAAAGGTGGTAAAGAAGAAGAACGGTTGACGCTCTCACCATTAAAAGCCACGATAACATCCCCTACCTTCAACCCAGCTTTGTCTGCTGGACTATTAGGAAGCACATGCGCAACCAATGCACCATGAGGCTTATCCATCTCAAACGACTCGGCTAATTCACGGGTGATATCTTGAATACGTACGCCTAACCAACCACGCACGACGTGTCCTGATTTTTCTAATTGACGACTCACATTGAGAGCAACGTCTATGGGAATTGCAAATGACAGCCCCATAAAACCACCTGAGCGGCTATATATCTGAGAATTTATCCCAACAACTTCACCGTCTAAATTAAACAGGGGACCCCCTGAGTTACCGGGATTAATGGCCACGTCTGTTTGAATAAAAGGAACGTAGTTCTCTTTGGGCAAGCTTCGACCCTTAGCGCTGACAATACCGGCCGTGACAGAGCTATCAAAACCAAATGGTGAACCAATAGCGAATACCCACTCACCAACCTTTAGGGTTTTAGAGGAACCCAGTTTAACTATCGGAAGGTTTTTTGCATCTACTTTCAATAAAGCAACATCCGTGCGTTCATCACTACCGATCAAGCTAGCTTTCAGCTCTCTACGGTCTTGTAATCGTACAAAAATCTCATCAGCATTTTTAATAACATGATGATTCGTTAGCACATAACCATCATGCGAAATGATAAAGCCAGAACCTAATGAGCGCACCTCTCGTTGTCTTGGTGTTTGCCTTGGAGCACCAAAGAAGTGCTTTAATAAGTCACCGTACGGTTGGTTTTCAGGAAACTCAAAACCTTCAGGTAAGCCGCTAAGTTGCTGGGTTTTTTGTGTGGTACTGATATTAACGACAGCATTACTATTTTCCTCCACAAGAGAAGTGAAATCAGGCAAGTTACTTGCTGTAACACTGCTAAATACCAGCGATATTAAAATTAAAAAAACAACATGTCGGCTAACACTCATATTCATACAAGAATCCTTTTACAATTATCTCCAATATAGATGGGGCTCATTAAAGCTTTTTCAAAATAATCGGGTTAATTCTTTGTGGTTCGAAATAATGTTGAATAAATACTTTTACCACGTAATAACAGCCTGCAAACCCAGTTATGGCAAGACCTATAATCGGTAATTCATTATCAATATTAAACTGATGTCCCAGATATTGCCCTAACACGGCAAATAAAAATAGCGCACACAAAGGTACAAAATAAATTAAACACGTCAGCCCCATGAATACATTTTCATCGATGCCAATAGTGACTTGGTCGCCTATTTTAAGCGGAATAGTTGAATGCATTTTCAACTCAATATCTTTAGCTCCAAAGAACTTGGATAATACCGACGTAGAACACGACTGTGCTTCATTACATTGGTGACAACTGGAACTTTGAGTCGTTAACACACTAACCCAATGGTTTCTTACCGATTTCACAATAGCCGTTTCTTCAATCATGACTGTTTTTAAGCACTATATTTAATCCTATTTTTTTCAGCGTTTCATATGGCAACCGACCTTCGACACTTACTTTTTTCTCACCGAGCACGTGTTTAAATACATGAAAGGCGTCTAATTGCTGCCCTCTCGTTAATTTTGCCTCACGCCCACTCTGACCGAGATAAATATCTACCGAAGCAAAGCCATCTGTTAACAACAGATGCTTATATAACAAAGTTTGGCTTTTATCATAAACGGATTGTATTGAAAAAATCCAGAAATTAGCTGGTAACCAGTCTATTTTAGCTTGCTTGACGCCTTCATTACTTTCATTGTGATATAGAACAGACTCAATACTTGCTAGGTTAATCGTATTTTCAATGCTGTATTCAGCAGGCTGTTTTAATGTCAACGACGTTAGTACGAATCGCTCAATCAATTCACCTTGCCCATTTAGGGTATCTGTTCGCAAGATAATATGGTCGTCAGAATCGAACCAATAAACATAGCTATACCGATCTTTGCTTTTTGAAATAACAGATAATCTAACCGCCTGCCTGCCTGCAACATAGTCATAGTTCTTGCTGATCGCTAACTCATATGACTGCGTCGCTTTCGATAAATTTTCATGTAAATACTTTAGCGGCTTAAACTGAGGCTTATTAAAATAAGCTGTCACTTTTTCTTTGGTATGAAGAAGCTGCATGTCTTTTAATAACGTGTGAGTCATTAGAGCTTCTTCGCCAGCACTGTAAGTAATACGCTCCAGCTTTTCTTCGTGCTCGATATCTATTGACTGCATACCCGACGGCCGGATATAAACCGCACTTGCTCTGTATGAGTGTTGTGAAAAACTGCTAATTACTTTGCTTAAGAGACTTTCTGACGTTTCCTGTACTGCCAGGGCAACGCTTGGAAAGCAAAAAAAAGAGAGAACAATAAAAAAAGACGAAAACAGGAATTTCTTATGCAACATCAACTATTTTAAATAATTTAAAGAATAAAATTGTAAAGCTAAAGCTTACTTCTCAAATGTTACTAATTGAGCGTCCAGATTAGATTCATTCTTGCGCACGCCTTCATTCACAAGTTCCTCAAGCGCTAGTACTTCACCTTGCTCAGCTTCAACTGACGCAACCGACTGATACGCTGGTAATGGCGTTGAAAACAACCCTATATTAAAAATAACAACTGTAAAAAAGGCAACCGACGCGGCCAACGCTAATGCCACATAACTTTTATTTTCACGTTTTTTATGAGTCGGTGCTAATACCGTAGGCTCAATCACAAGCGCATCTTGAACGCTCTTCAAAAATGACTCTTGATAAACAACGACATCCTCATTTAACGCATCTCGAATAAGCGCATATCGGTCAAACTGTTTGTTAAGCGCGCGATCCGTCTCAATCGCTTTCAATAATTCCTGCGTCTCGGGTAAACCTAGTTCACTATCGAGTAAGGATGATAGTTGTACTTTATGTGTATCATTCATTGCTTATTTCCATCAATATATTAATTGAGTAATGGTTCTAAAATTTTATCTACTGCTTCTCTAGCCCGAAAGATGCGGGATCGAACGGTGCCAACCGGACAACCCATTTTTTGTGCAATTTCTTCATAGCTCATACCATCAAGTTCTCGATATCTAATGGCTCTTTTCAATTCTTCTGGCAACGCTTCTATTGCACGCTGTATCGTTTCTCTAATTTCCTCACTTAGTAGCAAATGTTCTGGTGTATCACCTTCTTTAAGCCTAAACGCACCTTCAAAGTTCTCCGCATCATTAACTTCTACCTCGTGGTCAGACGACCTTCTTGCCCTAGAAACAAGGTAATTCTTTGCCGTATTAACGGCTATGCGATAAAGCCATGTATAAAACGCGCTCTCTCCTCTAAAACTCGGTAGCGCCTTGTAAGCTTTAATAAACGCTTCTTGGGCTACATCCTGCGCTTCGCTTCTATCTCGCACATACCTCGCAACTAATTGAATAATTCGTTGCTGGTATTTAATAACTAACTTATCAAATGCCTTCTTGTCGCCCTCTTTAACGAGCACTATCAAAAGTTGGTCTTCACGGTCAGACATATCTAAACCGACATACCTGATCGAATAACATTAACTCCTGCCCTAGAGACAGTGTTGTTAATGAGGAGTTCAATTGTTGGAAAGAAAAAGTCAATTTATTAATTAATCCGTGTAAAGTGTTTGTTTTTTTCCTATTATGACCTTTTAGAGTAAGTCTAATCAAATAATTTATATGTCAGATAATACCCTTTCGTATGACGTTATTATTGTAGGTAGCGGCGCTGCAGGACTTGGCTTAGCTTTATCCCTACCTGATCACCTTGAAATTGCCATTTTATCAAAATCAAGCATGTCTGAAGGTAGCACCAATTATGCTCAAGGTGGAATCTCAGCAGTTTTAGATGATGAGGATTCACTTGATTCACACCAAGTAGATACAATTAAAGCCGGTGTTGGCCTTTGCCACAATGATATTGTTGACCTTGTTGTTTCTCATGGCAAAGCCAGCATCGATTGGCTGATGGCAAATAATGTCCAGTTTTCTACTAGTAAAGACACACACTCAAAAAACAAGCTTCACTTAACCAAAGAAGGTGGCCATTCATTTAGGCGCGTTGTGCACGCAAATGATTCAACCGGTCGAGCCATCCAAACAGCCCTCAATGACTTAGTGGTAAGCAAACCTAATATAAAAATTTTTGAACACCATAATGTCATCGACCTAGTCACAAGTGATGATAAATTATCTGGTCAGTCAGCAATTGCTGGCTGCTATGTTTTAGATACTAAAAAGGATGTCATCTTTAGCATGAAGGCGCCCTGTGTAACGCTGGCAACCGGTGGCGCAAGTAAAGTATACCTGTACACAAGTAATCCTGATGTTTCGACAGGTGATGGTATCGCAATGGCATGGCGCGCTGGATGTAGAGTAGCCAATATGGAATTCATGCAATTCCACCCTACCTGTTTATTTCACCCAGAGGCTAAATCGTTTTTAATCAGCGAAGCTGTTCGCGGCGAAGGTGGCTTGCTGATATTACCTGATGGAACACGCTTTATGCCTAATTTCGATAAAAGGGCAGAATTAGCACCGCGCGATATTGTTGCACGAGCCATTGATCATGAAATGAAGCGGCTTGGTATCCCTTCTGTTTTTTTAGATATCAGTCACCGTACTGCAAAATTTACAAAATCACATTTTCCAATGCTCCATGAACGCTGTCTTAGTTTTGGTTTTGATATGACTAAGGACCCCTTACCAGTTGTTCCTGCCGCACATTACACGTGTGGCGGTGTCATAACTGATAAAAATGGTTCAACAGATATTGCTGGATTATATGCCATTGGTGAAGTGGCTTTTACCGGGCTGCATGGGGCAAACAGAATGGCTAGCAATTCCATTCTTGAGTGCTTGGTCTTCGCAAAACAAGCGAGCATTGATATTCCTAAGTTTTTAAAAAACTCAGCAAGGTCGCCCAATATCAAAGCATGGGATAATTCGAAAGTTATTGATTCAGATGAAGCAATTGTAGTGTCCCACAACTGGGCTGAACTACGACAATTCATGTGGGACTATGTTGGGATCGTTCGCACAACAAAGCGATTACAGCGTGCGAAGCACCGCATAACTCTGCTAAAACGTGAAATTGAAGATTATTACGGAAACTTTCACGTTACCAGCGATTTTTTAGAACTGAGAAATCTTGTGACTGCCGCTGAGTTAATTATTGATAGCGCGTTATTACGAAAAGAAAGCAGGGGCTTACATTACACACTTGATTTTCCAGACTTGGATGATAAAAACTTTAAAAAAGATACCGTGCTTAAGCCTTAGGCAATAAAAGTTGATTTTTATATATCCGCAAAGCAACCCGTAATCGCCTTTCTTCTTCGAGTGTCATCGAATCACTAACGACAACTAAATTAATAGTGCTTGTTATCGATTCAAAATGTAGAAAGAAAAAGGGGCCTAAAATAACACTCGTGTCTTTTAGCTTATAAATCTCTGACTGGCCATCTCTATCAAGTAACGCCCAATAACCATCCGTTTTGCAATGAATTTTTGAAACGTTTCGATAGCTAAAAACACCAGAGCGAAGTGCATAAGTGAATGTAAAAACGACGCTTATTGCTAATACACACTGTACACCAAAGCTAAAGCGATTAAGCCAACACGATATTAAGGCCAGCAGAAAAGAACAAACGATAACAAGCTTAAGCTTTACCGATGGCTGTAAGTATATTTCAAACTCGGCTAAGGATTTTTTCAACGATACCAGCTACATCTGGGTCGGTTGGGTTGTCATCGTAGAGCATATAAGCCAATATTTCCGGATCCTCTATCTCAAGTAGCTTGTTAAAAGCCGCTTGATCAGACTCAGACAAATCGTCATAGGTTGACTCAACAAAACGAGTGAATAAAACATCAAGCTCCTTTACGCCGCGTCGGCAACGCCAAAGGAGCTTTGATTTTTCAGACATTAAGCTATCTTACGTTCAACTAACAATTTCTTGATTTCAGCAATCGCTTTCGCTGGGTTCAAACCTTTAGGACACGTTTCTGTACAGTTCATAATCGTATGGCAACGGTACAATTTAAACGGATCTTCAAGCTCATCTAGACGCTCACCAGCATTTTCATCACGCGAGTCAGCTAACCAACGATAAGCCTGCAACAAAATAGCTGGGCCTAGATAACGATCACCATTCCACCAATAACTTGGGCATGATGTAGAACAACAGGCACAAAGAATACATTCATACAGGCCGTCTAACTGCGCACGGTCTTCTTTAGTCTGTAAACGCTCTCTATCTGGCGGCGGCGGTGTTGTTGATTGAATCCAAGGTTTAATCGATGCATATTGCGCATAAAAGTGCGTTAAATCGGGCACAATATCTTTAACCACTGGCATGTGAGGCAATGGATAGATTTTAATTGGGCCTTCGATATCGCCGATATCCTTCGTACACGCCAACGTATTTCTGCCATTAATGTTCATTGAACATGAACCACAGATACCTTCGCGGCATGAACGACGAAACGTTAAAGTCGGATCAATTTCATCTTTAATTTTAATGATTGCATCCAACACCATTGGACCGCAGGTATCTAAATCGATGTTATAGATATCAACACGTGGGTTTTCACCACTGTCAGGATCCCAGCGATAAACCTGTACTTCTTGCACATTCGTTGCACCTTTAGGTGCAGGATAGGTTTTTCCTTCTTGGACAACAGAGTTCTTTGGGAGAGTAAATTCAGCCATTTATATATCCTCGTTAAGTCTAGTAGACACGCTTCTTAGGCGGAACAACGTCCACATCATCCGACAATGTATACATGTGCACAGGTCGGTACTTAATTTCTACTTTATTCTTCTCATCGAACCACATAATAGAATGCTTATGCCAATTATCATCGTCACGATCAGGGAAATCTTCGCGAGCATGACCACCACGACTTTCTTCTCTGTTTAACGCACCTTCAATAGTAACGGCTGCTTGAGACAATAAATTATCTAGCTCGAGTGTTTCGATCAAATCCGTATTCCAAATGAGTGAACGGTCTGATACTGAGACGTCCTCAAATGAATCAATAACGTTCCTTAGCTTTTCGACGCCTTCGGTCATTGAGTCGCCGGTTCTAAATACCGCAGCGTGTGTTTGCATCGTTTTTTGCATCTCTAAACGAATTTCAGATGTCTTTTTAGAACCATCAGCATTTCTGAATTTGTCTAAACGAGTTAACGCTTTATCACAAGCTGTTTCCGCCAAGTCTGGGTGAGATGCGCCCGCCTCAACAACTTCAGCGGCCCTAATAGCAGCTGAACGCCCAAACACAACCAAATCAAGCAATGAGTTAGAACCCAATCTATTCGCACCGTGAACAGATACACAAGCAGCCTCGCCGATAGCCATTAAGCCTTCAACGATGGTGTCTGGGTCTTCACCTTTTAAGGTAACCACTTCACCTTTATAGTTAGTTGGAATACCACCCATATTGTAGTGAACTGTTGGTAAAACTGGGATTGGCTCTTTGCTAACATCAACGCCGGCAAAGATTTTTGCACTTTCCGCAATACCTGGTAAGCGCTCTTCAATCACTTCGGGGCCAAGATGTTCTAAATGAAGGTGAATGTGATCACCATCTGGACCCACACCGCGACCCTCATTGATTTCAATCGTCATTGAACGACTGACAACGTCACGCGATGCTAAATCTTTAGCATTCGGTGCATAACGTTCCATAAAGCGTTCACCTTTAGAGTTTGTTAGGTAACCACCCTCACCTCGTACGCCTTCAGTAATAAGGCAACCTGAACCGTAAATACCCGTTGGATGGAATTGAACAAATTCCATATCCTGAAGCGGCAACCCAGCACGAAGTGCCATCGCGTTACCGTCACCTGTGCACGTGTGTGCAGATGTACAAGAGAAGAATGAACGACCGTAACCGCCTGTTGCCATAACAGCCATGTGTGAGCGAAATAAATGTAATGTACCGTCATCCATTTTAAGTGCTAAAACACCACGACAAACGCCGTCGTCATCCATAATCATATCCAGCGCGAAGTATTCAATAAAGAATTCAGCATCGTGCTTTAGTGATTGCTGATAAAGCGTATGAAGAATCGCATGACCGGTTCTATCAGCCGCAGCACAAGTACGTTGCGCAGTGCCTTCACCGTAGTTTGTTGTCATGCCGCCGAAAGGGCGTTGGTAGATTTTACCTTCTTCTGTACGTGAAAATGGTACACCGTAGTGCTCAAGTTCAACAATCGCTGGGATCGCTTCACGACACATGTACTCAATCGCATCTTGATCGC
>Ga0105358_10001640_pt1 | contig 11958 bp, 8 predicted proteins | sample GOMGulsemesocosm_5_FD_83509 | JGI IMG/M metagenome (GOLD analysis project Ga0105358, IMG submission 83509) | Methane-oxidizing microbial communities from mesocosms in the Gulf of Mexico - GOM15C Gulf of Mexico | ecosystem: Environmental > Aquatic > Marine > Cold seeps | place: Gulf of Mexico...
AGATAAGCTATGATTAAACAACACTACGTCAGCTTCGTATAAACGAACCGCATCTGCTATTTCTTCCGCTTTACCTGAACCAACAAAAAATTTTGGATGTGGGGTACTTCGCTTGCCCGTAACAACCGTTAGTTCATTCACGCCAGCAGAAGAGACTAACATTTTAAACTCTGTTAAATCTTCTCGGGTGCTTTCATCTGGAAAATCTAAGTGAACAAGCACGGCTTGTTCACCTGCTTGATAACGATCAAACAACTGCATTGAACCTATATGTTTTCATGGAACTCATTATCAATATGTAAAAATTGTTTATTCGTCCGAATCAGATTGATTAGCCATAGGGGCAGTATTCACAGCACGAGCAGGTACTACTGTTGAAATAGCATGCTTGTAAACCATTTGACTAACCGTATTTTTCAATAAGATAACAAATTGATCGAATGATTCTACTTGTCCTTGTAATTTAATACCATTGACTAAATATATTGCAACAGGAATACGATCACGACGTAAAGCATTCAAAAATGGGTCTTGTAAAGATTGACCTTTTGCCATTATATGGCTCCTTTTTTTTATTATTAAGTAATAAGTAATTAATCAAAAGTGTTTTGATTAATAATAAATGTAAATTCTGCTAATCCTCAGCATATAACCAATTAATTATACACCAATATTTTAATATTGCTTAATGATAGCTAGTATATTTAATATTTATAGCCATCATTGGGAGCATTTGCCCACTAATGCTAATACTTGTGTCAAATTTGTTTTATCGTCGGTGGTAAGCCAGTGTAAATCTTGCCAACTACGGAGCCAAGTTAACTGTCGTTTAGCTAATTGCCTAGTGGCACAAACTCCGCGAAAAATCATCTCTTTATGATCATATTCATCATTAAGGTATTGCCACATTTGTCGATAACCAACACAGCGAATTGATGGTAAATTTTCATGTAAATCATCACGAGCTTTAAGCTTGACAACTTCTTGCTCAAAACCTTGTCCAATCATTTGCTGATAACGCAGCTCTATTCGTTCATGTAATGTACTACGCTCTTTTGGTGTTATGGCAAATTGTAAGATATCTCCACCGACTTTAGCACCTTTTATTTCAGTTAATTGTGTCAAAGTGTTACCCGTTAACCGATAAACTTCTAATGCCCGAGTAATACGTTGGGGATCATTAGGGTGTATTCGTTTTGCTGAAACACTATCAATTTTCTGTAATTGCTCATGCATAGCCTGCCAACCATTTTTTTCTGCTTCAGCTTCGATTTGCAGGCGAATATCACTGTTAGCAGCCGGCAAAGGTGAAATACCTTCAATCAAACTTTTAAAGTACATCATTGTGCCGCCAACCAATAAAGGTATACGATTATTTGCTCTAATTTTTGCAATTTCTGCTAAGGCATCATGACAAAAGTCAGCCGCAGAATAACTTTGTGTCGCATCGCGAAGGTTAATTAAACGATGTGGATACTTCGCCAATTCTTCAGCGGTTGGTTTAGCAGTGCCAATATCCATTTCACGATAAATTAATGCTGAATCAACACTCACAATGTCACAAGGCAGGGCATCACACAAAGCCATTGCTAAAGCAGTTTTACCTGATGCAGTTGGGCCCATTAAACAAATAACAGGTGGTTGCTTTATTGATGAACTCTTTTCAGACACTGGTTAACTCTTCTTTGTTTGTAATTTATACCAATTAAATTAATAAACACACCACTTAGCGGCTCATTATTTCAATTGGTATTAGCCTTTAATTGCTTAATTTCAGATGTGAGGTCAAGAGGCACAGAATTCAAGAGCACTGTCTCGATTAATTCATCTGATAATTCTTTTTTAGCACTTAACCACAACGCTTGCGCTTCACCAATACTATAATCAGTAGCAGTTTCCGCACTGGCAATAGCACAAATAATATCACTATCATAATCCTGCTTTTGACTATTACTGTCATTTTCAAGCAGTGATAATAAGGTATCAATAATAGTAATAAAACTGGTACTCACGTCTTTATCACGTAATATTGCCGGAAATTGACGGATTTGCACTTGTTGCTTACTACTATTTTTATTTTGAATAGCACAAATGATACCTGCTAATTCAAGCCCTGCTTGCAGACTGATTACTGTGTTTATTTGTGGTTCGGATAGCGTTAATACAACTGGTAATAATAATGGCTGACTAATTAACTTAGTCGATGAACCTGCCTCACTTTGCTGCCAACTTCTTGTTATTTTCTTTTTAGTAATCTGATACGATAACGAAAAAAGGGACAAAAGATATAAGCTATTATGTTGCTTAAAAACACCATACTTACCTTGTTCAATCGTCAAAAAGAAACTGCCTTCAAATTCATCACTCTTACAGATAACAGAAGAGACTTCCTCAGTGGCTCGGTTTTTATCCCCAACGACAATATCTGCTGTCATTAATTGTTTATAGTTTTCCACAGCAGCACTGGTTAGCGAATCACATTGACCATAACTTCTTTGGGCAACATTAGGCTTATAAGTAGCTTCCTTAACCTGTTGTAGGGGTTGAATATAATCGGGACGCTCGTATTGCACGTTATCAGTACGAGGCTCTTTTGAAAATACCGCTGATGGGATTGTTTGTGCTTCATCATTAAGATCTAAATCCAACGAATTACTCATTAACGCCTTGTGGCAAATCGAATAAATAAAATCATGTACATAACGGCTTTGATGAAAACGCACTTCATGCTTAGCCGGGTGTACATTTACATCAACCTCTCGATAATCAAGCTCTAAAAACAGCACAAAAGCTGGATAGGTATCTGCTGGTAATAAATCGGCATATGCTTGACGAATAGCATGATTAATTAACTTATCGCGCATCATACGTCCGTTGACATAACTATAACTGAGATCATTTTGTTTACGGGCGAAATTAGGCTTAGCAAGCCAACCAGTAAGACGCATATTATCGTGCTGACAATTAATTTCAGTGGCATAGTCTATAAACTTCTGCCCGCACACCATAGCAACACGTTTAGCATTTTGTGTCTGATTTGTAGTAGCGCGATATTGACGGATAGTTTTACCATTATGCGTTAACGTAAAAGTGACATCAAAACGCGCTAAAGCAATACGACGAATGACCTCATCGATATGATTAAATTCAGTTTTTTCAGTTCGTAAAAATTTGCGTCGAGCTGGCGTATTGAAAAATAAATCTAATACTTCAATGGTTGTTCCATCAGGATGTGCAGCGGGGGTAACAGTTACCGTCATATCCCGACCTTCAGCATTCGCTTGCCAAGCGGTTGACTGACTTTGAGGTTTAGAGGTTAAAGTTAAACGTGCCACCGAGCTGATACTCGCTAACGCTTCACCACGAAAACCTAAACTATCAATAGCTTCTAAATCATTAAGATTTTTTATCTTACTCGTCGCATGACGACTCAGTGCTAAGGTTAATTCGTCTTTAACAATGCCTGTGCCATTATCCGAAATACGAATACGTTTAACGCCGCCTTTATCCACATCAATATGAATGGTTGTGGCGCCTGCATCTAAGCTATTCTCAACTAACTCTTTAATAACTGAAGCGGGCCTTTCCACCACTTCTCCGGCAGCAATTTGATTTGCTAAACGTGCGGGTAGTATTTCAATGGTCATATACGGTAATACTCAACAAGTTATCCCGCTCGAGGAATTTTCAGGGTTTGGCCAATGCGTAAAGCATTAGATTTTAAGTTGTTTATCGATTTCAATATTGCCATAGAAGTATTAAATCGCTGCGCTAATACAGATAAAGACTCACCACTACGTACTTTATGGCTTTTATAACCTACGGCAGCAAAATAACTACCATTTAGTGGATGTGCCATAAAATAATCACGAATACCACCGTGTATTGCGCTTGCTAATGATTGTTGATGTTTAGACCAAGTTAAGTTTTTCTCTTCTTTATGATTGGAGATAAAACCGGTCTCGACTAATATTGACGGTATATCTGACGATTTCAATACGGCAAAATTACCATTTTGAGGCGTTTTTTTATGCATTTTAGTTACTTTTCTTAATTGAGAAATAACCTTGTTTGCCACACCGAAACTAACACCTAAAGAATGCTCTTTACTCATATCAGCCAAGGCTAAAGCTAAATGACTGTCTGACGTATTTTTAATAACACCGCCGCCGCCACCTAATAGTTCAGATTTTTTTTCCCGCTTTAATAGCCATCGCGCTAATTCAGACTCTGCACGTTTCTTTGTCACAACCCAAACAGACGCACCGCTTGGACCAGGAGTACGAAAAGCATCAGCATGTATTGAAACTAAAAAATCAACATGTTTTTGTCTTGCTAAACTAGTACGACGATTTAAATCAACATAATAATCGCCAGAGCGGATCATAACCGCTTTCATGCCTTTTTCTTTATTAATTAAGGATTGTAATTTTTTAGCGATCGCTAAGGTAACTCTTTTCTCATGTGTACCTTTAGCACCAATAGACCCTGGGTCTTCACCGCCGTGGCCAGCATCAATACCAATAATAATATTACCTAGACTGGCTTTAGGTTTAGATATTTTGTCAGTACTTCTTTTTTTATCATACAAATCAACAACCAAACGATCACCATATTGTCCGGCAGGCGCTAAAGGAAAAACGGTTAATTGATAGAGTTTTGTCAACTCTAGTACTAAGCGAATGCTAGATTTTGATTTGGTACCACTAGTACGAAACAGTTTAATGCGGGGATCATGACTCGCTAATTTTTTCAGCGCCACACTATTTTTAGTATTATTAAAATCAATGACTAATCGTTCAGGTTTACTTAAACTAAAATATTTATAATCAGGTTTACTATTAAGATCGAAAACAATACGAGTGTTTTCTGGTGCTGGCCAAACACGAATACCATCAATACTATTTGTGTTAGCCTTACCAGCGACAACATCATTTACTGTCAATGATGCCACAGCTATTATTAGCCAAAGCAACCCTGTAAATAATAGTGATAATAACCGCATATTTAACCTTGGTAACCTTTTAAAAATTTAACTTTATTTTTGCAGCAGTGAGTAACTCTGCAAAACGGCTTCACCACGCGCAGAGAAAGCACGTAATTCTACCGTGCGTTGTTCATCTTGATAATCGAGTTCAATGACTATATCAGCTTTAGCCAAAATTCCAGCGCCTTTCTCCGGCCATTCAATAAAGCAGCAACAGTTTTCAGCAAAATAATCACGAATACCCATATATTCCAGCTCTTCAGCATCACCTAAGCGATATAAATCAAAATGATATATCTGCCATGGTGGCAACTCATAAGGCTCAACTAAAGTATAAGTAGGACTTTTTACATTTCCTTGATGTCCCATACCACGTACAAACCCACGGGTTAAGGTAGTTTTCCCTGCGCCTAAGTCACCATTTAGATAAACAATCAATGCTGGTTGTGGTTTATCACTCTGCTCATCCTGAGATAATAGTACCTTGGCTAAACCTTCACCTACAGCAATGGTTGCTCTTTCATCTGCTAAAAAATATTCAAGTAGTTTCATTAAGTTCTATTCATTTAGTTCTATTCATTCAACATAAAGCTATTGTGATTAACTAGCCGTTGCAACGGTACAAATAAATCGCTCGCTAGCATGCCCCGCTGCCCCGCTCTGTTGGCAATAATATCACCTGCTGCGCCATGAATATACACAGCTAAACATGTGGCAACAAAATAATTTTCGGTTTGCAAAATTAACGCTGCAACAATACCACTTAATACATCCCCCATTCCGCCTGACGCCATTCCAGCATTACCTGTACTATTAATCACAACAGTATGTCCATCAGAAATTAAACTACCAGCGCCTTTTAAAACACAAATACCACCATATTTTTTTGCAATCGCTTGCACTGCATGAAGACGATTTGCCTCAATCGTGGCCGTATCACAACCAAGTAGCGTTGCTGCTTCTTTAGGGTGTGGCGTTAATACCCAACGAGAGCAAAAATAATTTGTTTTAGCTAATAGGGTTAAACCATCAGCATCAAGTACAATATTTCCATTGTTTTTCCCATTGATAAAAGGGGGTACGATCAAATCAAAAAGACTTTGTGACCATTCAGTTTGTCCTAACCCCGGCCCTAATAAGAGTGCTTTTGCATTGCTCACAACTAAAGAGTTAGCTAATTGTTTGGCATCATTAGGCGCTAACATTAATTCAGGTCGGCCATTAAAGACAAGCGCCTGATTATCCTGATGGCAACATACCGCAACTAACGCCGCACCACATCTAAGCGCTGCTTCACTCGCTAAACGAATAGCGCCTGGCATTCCAATACCGCCACCTACAGCTAGAATTTGTCCAATGGTACCTTTATGGCTAGTATTAAGTCTTTTTGGTAAAAAACTAACGCCATCATATAAAGGATATTCTTTTAGAAAATAATGATGACAAGTGACTTGTTGATTAAAGGCCTCTCCTAGTAATAAATCAGCCAGTATCAATTTACCAACAAAGTTTGCTGCTTGTCCTGTGAGTAAGCCTTGTTTATAGACAATAAAAGTTACCGTTACCTTGGCAATAACGGCTAAGCCGTCCTCAACAAAACCAGTACTTGCACATAGACCTGATGGAATATCGATACTCAACACATTAGATCTATTAGCATTTACCGCAGCAACTAGCTCATTCATCGGCGAAGCTAACGAGCCATAAAAGCCAATACCAAACAATGCATCAACAATAATATCGCCTGAAAATAGTTTTACTTGTTCTATTAAATTAGCGGTAGCAATATCAGTTAACCCCGCTGAAATCATATTTTGATAAGCAAGTAATGCATCTCCTTTTATACTGTTAACATCACAGGTTAAAAGTACCTTCACCTGCATATTGGCTAAATGAGCCAGACGTGCAATAACAAAACCATCACCGCCATTATTGCCTTTACCACATAGCACTAAAATAGATCTCGCTTTAGGCCAATGTTGATGTAACTGTTCAAAAGCCACGCTTCCAGCTCGCTCCATTAATTGATACATAGCTAATTGTTGGTTTTGCGCAACACGGGCTTCATTTTGCAAAACTTGCTTGGCACTATATGTACAATGCCAGTTATGTTTTGCTAAGGGTAGTTGTGATAAACTCATATACTCATGCACCTTGCTCGAATTGGTTAACTTTTTTAAAAAATGACAAACACGACAGCTAATAATCTTGCTATCAACTATCCCGAATTGGTGGAAAAAATCAAGTGTTGGGGTAAAGAATTAGGATTTTCTCAATTAGGCATAACCGATATAGATTTATCAAAGCATGAAAAAGCGCTTGAAAAATGGTTAGCCAATAATTATCACGGCAATATGGATTACATGGCACGTCATGGTTTAATGCGTGCTCGCCCTGCCGAATTAGAATTAGGTACTGTCAGAGCAATCAGTGTCCGGTTAGATTACCTACCAACCCAAGCAAAATGTGCGCAAATATTGAAATCTAAAAATTACGCTTATATCAGTCGCTATGCGTTAGGTCGTGATTATCATAAATTAATGCGTAAACGATTACAGCAGCTAGGAAAAAAAATCACAAACTACTTTGAAGATCTTGAGGGTGAATACTTTAATTTTCGCCCTTTTGTCGATTCTGCACCCATTTTAGAACGACCATTAGCCGAAAAAGCAGGTTTAGGCTGGGTAGGAAAACACAGTTTATTGCTCAATAAAGAGGCTGGTTCTTGGTTTTTTCTGGGGGAATTACTCATCGATATTCCTTTACCTGTCAACACGGTTGATACTGCAGATAAAAGCACCACAAGCAATGATTGTGGTAGTTGTGTTGCCTGTATCAAAATTTGCCCTACCAAAGCGATTGTTGAACCTTATGTAGTCGATGCGCGTCGTTGTATTTCGTATTTCACGATAGAATCACCTGATCCTATTCCCTTAGAGCTTAGACCTTTAATGGGAAATAGAATATATGGCTGTGATGATTGTCAACTTATTTGCCCATGGAATAAATATGCCAAGCTAAGTTTAGAAAATGATTTTCAAGCGAGGCATCATCTCGATGAGGTAACATTGCTGGAATTATTTGCTTGGAGCGAAACCTTTTTTTTAGAAAATTTACAAGGTTCACCTATTCGCAGAATTGGCTTTCAAAGTTGGCAACGTAATATTGCTGTGGCATTGGGTAACGCTCCTTTTGACACTAATATTGTTAAAGCACTAGAGCAAAAATTGACAACCGCACCACCTATGGTCGCTGAACATATTCATTGGGCCCTGTCTCAACAAAGTGAACGAAAGTTATTAAATTATAACAATGCTAATGAAAGGCTTAATGCTAGGTTAATTCGCTCTATTGAGAAAGGACTTCCCAGAGATGCTTAATATATACCCATTCCACTTGAAGATGCATGATTCAGCTGGAATTAGAAACGCCTTTAGGCAAGGGGTATAATCGCTTGTCATCTAGCTAGATACTTTCAGCATAGTTATCAATAGCGATTAATGCTGTTCGAGTTTCTTTAAATAAAGCATTCACTTCCTTTAAGCTAGCAGGTATTTCATTCCCATTGAGTAATTTTGACCATTTCGTGCATAATCGCTCTAGCTCTGGCGCTACTAAAACCTTAGCATTAAATTGCAAATTAATAATTGCATCTTTGGCTTTATCAAAGTCTTTCACTTTAATCATTTCAAGTAAGACATTAAGCTGTTGATGATTGTCTTGGGCATAATCACCCAACATGAATAATGCTAACTCAACAGAGCCTTGATGGTGTAAGTATTGTGAAAAATCAAAAACAGCACTATTGTTATCTTCAGCAAGGTTAGCAACAAGCTCAGTAATCACACTCTCGTCAACGTCCTCATCAACACCCTCGATAAATTCATCAGAGATTGCTAACACAGGACTTTCTGGGCTTCTTGGTAACTTAACGCATTGTAACCAAGGCGCTAATACAACGCTTAATTCTCCTAATGTCGACTGCTTAGCTAATTGTCCTATATGCCAACCGCCAAAATATGCATTATTCTCAGTGTTTGGTACAACATTTGTTAAGCTAAAAACACCGATATCCACTAATGGCTTACTTACCATTTTCAATAATGACGTTTCTGAAAACTCTGTAAAAAGTATGCAGTACAAGCCTGTTTCCCATAATTCCAGTTGAGCATCCGCATGAGAAACAACATGCACTTGTAACCCTAGCCAACGTAATAATCGTTGAAAGTTTTGATATTGTTGCGGCGAATTTACCGCAAGCAACACGGGTAACTCACTTACCATATAATGGCTTTTCTGACATTGCTCAGGTGAAAGTAATTGATTAGTGCTAGCTTCACCGACGAGCAATTCTTTAATGTTCCGTAAAAATACATCTTTAAACAATAACTGCTCTGTTTGCGAATAGAAGCCAAAATCATCAAAATTTAATGCTGCTGATTGCAATACCATCAATTTTGGCTGTAGAGAGTTAGGCAAACTATTGAGTTTTTGTGTTATTAAATCAATATTTTTTTGTGCTACTTCGCTAGCAACTATTAATAAATCAAGTTTATTTTTACTAAGGTGTTTTGCGGTGAGTTGTTGCTCAAAACTATCCATACGAGCCAACACTTCAAATTGACCCGAAGTAGAGTGAATTAATTTTTCAAGTAACTCCGTTTGCATTTTATTATTAGATAACAACATCACCTTGGTACCATCAAGTTTACCCTCTTGCTGTTTTTTAAGTGCAGGTGAAGAAGCAATAGCCAACGGTAATTCAAAGCTAAACTGAAAACCATTATCAATAAGTTGAGCGGTGATATTTTTACCATGTTGCTTAGTAAATAGAATATTAAGCATGTTCACCAATGGTGATTCTTGAAAAACTGGAGTATGGGAATCAATCAACAGCTTAACAGAATCAGGTAAAGCCTCTATAGCTTCGCCTTTTACATTTACCACAAAGTGTACTAATTGATGCCCTGCACTTTTATCTTTCAGCTGTAAGTTAAGATGTAATTGTGTATCTCGACAGTCCGCCAAAACGATATCAATCAGCAAGTTCATTAGCTGTTTAAACAAACGAAAATCAAGCTTAGCTTGAACTAATATTTGCTCGTCACAGCTAAAATATAACTGATTATTGTGTGTTTGCTGTTCAGCCTGCTTATTAAATAAAATAGCATGTATTTCATCAATTAAGATCACATCAGTAAGTACTAACACAGCTTTTTCTGAGCGTATGTCACTTGCTAAATAAAACTGTTTTAACTGTTCATAAATGGAGATTAAAGCAGTGAGCTGAACCGCTTTGTTTGTTTTATTATTGGTTTGTTTATTAGCCAACCTAGCTTGTTGCTGCTGTAGTAATGATAAAACCCTATTTTCCAAGTATTTATATTGCTGTAATTCATTCTTAAGATGGAGTGCAACTTGTTCGTTAATATCTAACTGCTGTTGATTGGTATTTTGGTTATACACAACCAATAATTGTGCTTGCTCATCAATAACCTGTTGATGTGCTTGACACCGTTGAAGTAATTGTTGAAATTCTTGTTCAGAATGAGCAGTTTTAGCGATACTTTGCACTTGTTGCATTATTTCTTGAGTTTCTGCGCAATTAGCCTGAATATCGCCAGTATTTTCAGCATTAATACTTTGATGTATTAACACGACACTATTTTGTGCTGTTATTTTAATTTGTACACGTAAGCGCCATAGCAAATAACAAAAAAATAATAAAGACAGACTAATAGCCAGTAAGAGAATTATTGAAAACGCTTCTTGTGATAGATTTATATTGTATTTAATACGCAAATCTTCAAGCATACCCGGTAGATGCACCGATATTTTTTTTTGTGGTGCAGCTAATATTTGCTTCAATTGATTATCTTGCATTGTTAAATCAAGTTGATAACTTTGTGCTAAACGAATATACCCTTGCCATTTAGCTAACGCCCTTTGTTGAGTTAATACGATCTCTTCAAAGCTGTCTATTTGCTGGTTAAAATCAGCCATAGCTTTAGTTTTATCATCTATTTTTACAGTGTGGCCTTGAGTAAAAATCTGTTTCACACCTAAGCGTAGCAAATCAAAATCTTCCATACTCGTATGGATTGTCAGTTGTTCAAAACTGGTGAGTACTTCAGCCAATAAGTTTTTTAGCTGCTGCAAATTATGTAACTGTCGAATAGCGCTAACATATGTATTAGCTCGACTGATCGTAAGTTTATCATTTATATCGTCGGTTTGAAGTTGCTTGAGAAGTAATGCTTGTTGGGCTGTTTTTTCATTAATTATCGGCGTGACCGAAAACCACATTAATTGTAATTGAATAATACTACTTTGCTTTAACTGTTCATTACGCCCATAGCTTTGTTGGATACGCATCACAATATCACTAGCCAACTTATTCGCATTTAACCATTGTTGATACAAATGTGTATTTGAACTTTCTAGTAGTAATAATTGTCTATTTACCGCAATCAACTTAGCTTGTAATTCAACAAAATTTATTCCGCTATCGGTGAATAATAATGCATTAACAAGGTGTTCTGCTTTTTGTAACGTTTGTAGTTGCTCCAACTGTTGCTTTAAAGGCGTTAATTCACCATCAATCAAAAAACGACTACGCTCGTTTTGTTGGTAAAACAAAATAAATATCAACGCTAAAGTAACAATAATAGTTAGCAATAAAGCAGCTAACTTTGCAGAAAATTGTCTATGCAATGGCTTTGCTGTCAAAGGCTGTATTTGTAAAACGTCTTCTTTTATCCTTGGTTTTTTCTCAGCCAAGTCGTCTGTGTTGCTCATAGCTATTATTTTTATTTTAAATTCCCTTGTCACTTTAGTTTATATCAAACTATATACCCAAGCGAACTCAAAATAATAGCGTAATGAATTTAATTAACGTTTTTTACTCACCCAGGCCCATTCCATTTCACATACAATAGGCATTTGTCCCGAATCATCAGTGATAGTTACAG
>Ga0105358_10001641_pt1 | contig 11957 bp, 14 predicted proteins | sample GOMGulsemesocosm_5_FD_83509 | JGI IMG/M metagenome (GOLD analysis project Ga0105358, IMG submission 83509) | Methane-oxidizing microbial communities from mesocosms in the Gulf of Mexico - GOM15C Gulf of Mexico | ecosystem: Environmental > Aquatic > Marine > Cold seeps | place: Gulf of Mexico...
GCAGACTTTGAATAATGCAAAATAGGCTCACCCGAAGCGCCCTTAAGATCAGCATGTTCAATGTTAGGAAACTGTTTCCATTTACGCATCAACTCAATGCTCGAACTGGGTAAGCCCATTAATACCAATGCCGCATAATCATTTTCTAACACCCGACTGATCGTTTTCAGCTCATTGACTGATTCTTCTACATATTCTGCTTTTTCATTTTGATATGTAAAAACTGAATAAAAAATAATCAGTGCAGAAGCCAAAACCATCATCAACACGATGAACTGATATCTAACCGAAATATTAGAAAGTTTAAAGATATTCAAAAGGTTAGCTCCACTTAACTATTGCCCTTTAGTTACAGGCATACCCAAGTGCTGACTCCACTCAAACCAAGAACCATCATACGCACGCACGTTTGCGCCTATAAGGCGCATAGCAACATAATTAGTTGCAGACTCTTTACCTTGATTGCAATACACCGTATTTATCTGATTTTTCATTACATCTTTATAAAGCACTTTCAACTCCTCAACCGGTCTAAAGCGTGAATAGTCATTTGTTAAATTTTTATCCCAGGGAATATTAATGGCTGAGGGAATATGTCCAAGTACTGCTGTTTGCGAGTGCTGGCCACTATATTCCTGAGCACTTCTCGCATCAATCAACCCTTCATTTTCATTTTTTATTGCTGCAAAAACCATTAACATGGTCGCCAACTTACTCTCTTTTAGCGTAGGGTAAACCTCTGTTTTTATAGTTATTCCTTTGCCTTTTTCAGTTGGGTAGTCTCGTTTTTTCCATTCTGAGAAAGGACCATTCATGATGGCGACTTTGTTAACACCAAATGTTTCGAGCACCCAGAACAACCTTGAAATATCTAAAATATTCTTATCTCCATAAACAACTAACTGAGACTGTTCATTAATCCCAGCATCGCTTAATAGATCACGCATTTCAATAAGAGAGGCAACTAGGTCTGAACGACCTTTTTTTGTATATGTTTCATCTGTAGGAAGTGAAACTGCACCTTGAATATGTTTTTTTTCGAATTCTATATAAGGGCGAGCATCAACTAACGTAATACCTTGTTGCTCGATAAGCTCCTTAACTTCTTCCAACTCTAGCAAAATATTGTCATTACTACTGGCTTGACTATAACTACTACACAGAGCGAAAATTAAAACCAGAACGCTCTTTATCTCAATATAGCCTTTCATTTTCACACGCATACTCAGAATACCCTCATAATAAAACAAACATTAACCTTTAAAAATATAGCAGAAAAAAGCCGTTCTACAAGGTGTAGTACCAATACAAATTAACGCTCTGAAAACAGCCCTAGAATGATATGTAAGCGCTCAATTGGGTCATCAATTTCCAATAACCGTTGACGAATCACATTCTCCATTGGCAACACCTCAGTTAAACGACACCCTACCCAATTTGCATCATCAAACTGCGCCCCATCTAATGAGGTATTGAGTTGTTGTTTCTTGAGCACTTTCTTTAGCATTGCCGTTAATCTAAACAATTCGTTGGGCACTGATACCATTGGAGTTTCATCTAAAATTTTAATAGTCGCTGTTCTTAATTCTTGATCCGACACCTTGCTATCCAGCATTTTGAACCGCTGACAACCCAATGCTTCAATCTGCAGTACACCTCCTGCCGATTGATCCCAATTGATGATTTTAGCCAGTGTACCAACTGCATAACATCTTGCTGCTTTACCAACCTCATGGCCATCCTCAATCATGCTAACGCCAAAAGGTACATCTTGTTTTAAGCAACGACTCACCATATCTAAATACCGCGGCTCAAATACCCTTAACGACAGAATACCCTCGGGAAAAAGCACCGCTGATAATGGGAAAATAGGGACATTGTTTGTTGGAGTACGCATCGTATTATTAATAATTCAACATGTTTTCGACCGTCTGATGGATACCGCCAAAGCCACCATTACTCATAAATAAAACGTGATCGTTAGGTTTCACCGTTGCAATAATCGCTTCAGCTAATGCCTCCATGGTTTTAAAAACACTAACGTTGACATGTGTTTCCATTCCCATCTGCCAATTGATTTCGTCCGGCATATAGATAAAGGCGCAATCCGCCTCTGCCAGCGATGGTAATAAAGTCTCTTTATGCACGCCCATTTTCATAGTGTTTGAGCGCGGTTCAAGCACCGCTATTATGCGCTGGGAACCAAGCTTTCCACGTAACCCTGCTAATGTGCTAGCTATCGCCGTTGGGTGATGAGCAAAATCATCGTACAAGGTGATGTTATTAATAACTGCACGAACTTCCATACGACGTTTAACATTTTGAAATGTTGCTAACGCTTCAACCGCAACCGCTGGTTTAACACCAACATGGTTTGCTGCGGCAATCGCACCCAATGCATTTGACACATTATGTTGACCACTCAATGACCAGCAAACTCGACCGATAAAGCTGCCAAGATAATGCACATCAAACTCACCCTCACCTGCGACAATATGATCGGCAGACCAAGCTGTTTCACTGGATGGCTTTTTGCTAATTTTTTCGACTGGAGACCAACAACCTTGTTCTAATACATCATCTAAATTTGCATCATCGGAAGGGGCTATTAGTAATCCATTATTCGGCACTGTCCTTACCAAATGATGAAATTGACGCTTTATCGCAGCAAGATCATCGAATATATCAGCATGATCAAACTCAAGGTTATTTAAAACGCAGGTTTTTGGCCGGTAATGCAGAAACTTTGAACGCTTATCAAAAAAGGCCGTATCATATTCATCCGCTTCAATCACAAAGTAATCGGACTCACCTAATCGAGCGGATATATCAAAATTTAACGGCACTCCGCCAATTAAAAAACCGGGCTTTAAACCAGCATAATCCAAAATCCACGCCAACATCGAACTGCTTGTGGTTTTACCGTGCGTACCGGCTACGGCTAGCACCCAGCGGTTTTGTAGAACATGTTCAGCCAACCATTGTGCACCCGATGTATAAGGCAGGCCCAAGTTCAGCACCGCTTCCACTTCTTCATTGCCTCGCGACAATGCATTACCAATCACAACGATATCTGGCGCTACCGCTAGGTTGTTAGCACTATATCCTTGCATCAACTCAATACCTTCTGCTTCAAGTTGCGTACTCATTGGCGGATAAACACCAACATCTGAACCAGTAACCGTGTGCCCAAGACGTTTCGCCATCACCGCAAGGCCACCCATAAAGGTGCCACAAATACCTAAAATATGTACTCTCAAATCACGTTTTCCTAGATAATATCGCTTAAACCCATCTTACTTCAGATACCATTTATATTTGAAGGTAAAGGCAACTTTATTATTACGATCAACCCGCCCTCTTTGGGCAGACAATTTTATCAAGTAGAACTATGAGTAATTCAAAACTTCAAGATATCCAAGTTGATGTAGACACTACTTACATCGCCTCTTCTTCTGAGCCAGAAGCAGCACGCTATGTTTTTGCTTACTCTATAACGATCAAAAACGTTGGTAATATTGAAGCCCAACTATTGAGCCGCCATTGGGTCATCACCGATGCAAATGGCAAAGTTCAAGAAGTACATGGTGAGGGTGTTGTTGGTGAAAAACCTCACCTGCAACCAGGCGAATCTTTCCAATACACTAGTGGTGCAGTCATTGAAACATCGGTAGGTGCTATGCAAGGTAGTTATCATATGTTGGATTCTGATGGTGAAAAATTTACTGCCGCGATTCCACCATTTTCTTTATCTACCCCAAGAACGCTGCACTAAAAAGTACTAATGACAACCTACGCCATCGGTGACGTACAAGGTTGTTATGATCCCCTTCGCCGTTTATTAGATAAAGTTAAGTACGATCCCAACGAGGATCAATTATGGTTTGCCGGTGATCTCATAAATCGTGGCCCGCAGTCATTAGAAACTTTACGCTTTATCATGTCCCTTGGCGACAGTGCACGTAGCGTATTGGGGAACCATGAATGTCATTTTTTAGCCTCTGCTCGTGGTCATAAAAAAGCCCACCGTACAGATACTTTTTCAGATATTTTGGATGCCCACGATGCTGACCAGCTCATTAACTGGGTTCGCTCACTTCCTTTCTTACATCAAGACACATCGATTGGTTACACGATGGTTCACGCGGGGCTCCCCGCCCAATGGTCACTCAATGATGCCAAACGATATGCAAGCGAGCTAGAAACTGTTTTTCAAAGCGAGTTGTTTGATAGCTTTTTAGCTGACATGTATGGCAATGAGCCGACTCAATGGAATGACAGGTTGTCTGGCAACAAACGTTTACGCTTTATCATCAACTGTTTCACACGATTGCGTTTTTGTGATGAGCATGGGCATTTGGAACTCAAAGAAAAGAGTGCTCCATCCGAAAATACTCGTCATTTAACACCTTGGTTTGAGGTATCTAACAGACAAACTGCTAACGATAAAATAATTTTTGGCCATTGGTCAACGCTGGGCTTAAGCAACAAAAATAATGCTATTTGTTTAGATACTGGCTGCCTGTGGGGCGGCCAATTAAGCACAATAAAGCTAGACGGTTCAGAAAAAATTATATCGTTAGATTGCGACGGCTCATTAGAACCGTATTAGACCCGCTGGTAAGTAATAAACGAAAAGGGGTAGGCGTGCTTTTCATCTACCTCATGTTTAACTTGCTCTACTACTTCCCACTCATCCATCTTTATTTCAGGGAAAAAGGCATCTGCATCAAAATTCTGATGGACGACCGTTACATACAAAGTATCCACCTCAGATAACATTTGCTCATAGAAACTCGCACCACCAATGACCATCACATCATCAAACTCTTTGGACTCCTCTAATGCTGCAGCAATTGAATGAACGATGATGACACCTTCGGCAGCAAAGTTATTATCGCGGGTAATGACAATGTTCTTTCTGCCAGGTAAAGCCTTACCTATGGATTCAAAGGTTTTTCGTCCCATCAAAATCGGTTTACCCATCGTAACTGATTTAAAATGCTGGAAGTCTTTAGGCAAATGCCAAAGCAACTCATTATCTTTCCCAATGGCTCTATTTTCAGCCATTGCCACGATCATAGAGATCATTAGATCGCGACCGGCGCTTTAATACCCGCGTGAGATTCGTAACCGATTATCTCGAAATCCTCGTACTTATAATCAAATAATGATGCAGGCATTCTCGCTATCTGTAATTGAGGTAATTCCAAGGTATCTCGTGATAACTGCAAGCTTGCTTGTTCAAAATGATTACTATATAAATGCACATCACCACCCGTCCAAACAAAATCACCAACCTCTAAGTCTGCTTGTTGTGCAACCATATGCGTCAGTAAGGCATAACTGGCTATATTGAAGGGCACACCTAAAAAGAAATCTGCCGAACGCTGATATAGCTGACACGACAATTTTCCATTGGCCACATAAAACTGAAACAACAAGTGGCACGGTGGCAACGCCATATCCGGTATTTGACCCACGTTCCACGCACTAACAATCATTCGACGCGAATCGGGTGTGTTTTTGATTTGCTCTAATACTTCACTGATTTGGTCTATATTATCGCCAGCTGGTGTCGGCCAAGAACGCCATTGGTGTCCGTAAACTGGGCCTAAGTCACCCTTCTCATCTGCCCATTCATCCCAAATACTCACGCCATGCTCTTTTAAATAGGCTGTATTTGTATTGCCATTTAAGAACCATAACAGCTCGTGAATAATAGATCGCAAGTGTAACTTTTTGGTGGTCACTAACGGGAAACCTTTCGATAGATCAAAGCGCATTTGCCGACCAAAAACTGATCGTGTTCCCGTGCCCGTTCTATCTCCTTTATCCGTCCCATTATCGAGAATATCTTGCATTAGCTCTAAATACTGTTTCATCAACTCACCCTTTTTGTTTAGCTTTAAGCATTAGCACGGCCCCTAATAACAGCATTGGCACAGTTAAAATTTGCCCCATGGTGAGCCACCCAAAGGCTAAATATCCCAAGTGCGCATCGGGCAGGCGGACAAACTCTACTGCAAATCTGAATGCGCCATAACCTAATAAAAATAAACCAGATACGCTCATCGTTGCCCTAGGTTTACTAGAATAAACCCATAGAATAAAAAATAGCGCAAAACCCTCCAATGCTGATTCATACAGTTGCGAAGGGTGACGAGGCATTTCACCTAAGCCAGGTACTAACATGCCCAATGCAAAATCAGTTGGTTTTCCCCACAACTCACCATTTATAAAATTACCAATACGTCCTGCAGCTAAACCTATCGGTACCAATGGAGCAATAAAGTCTGTCACTTCAAAAAAGCGATGACCATACTTTTTACCAAACAGGAACATCGCAATAAGGACCCCTAACAAACCGCCATGAAACGACATACCACCTTGCCAGATTTTAAATAGTATAAGCGGATTATCAGCGAACGCCGGAAAGTTATAAAACAGCACGTAACCAATGCGACCACCTAGTACAACGCCCATCGCAGCATAGAAGATCAAATCATCAATTCCCTCTACCTTCCAACCATTTTTTTTTGCTCTGAAGCGTCCCAAGGACCAAGCGCCTACAAAACCTACTAAGTACATTAGTCCATACCAGTGGATTTTTATGCTGCCTAGCGAAATAGCAACAGGATCAATATTTGGGTAAGACAGCATAAGAAGAAAATTAATTTAATTGATGACTATTATATGAGAAAAGAACCCCAAATATACAAAAAGGCAACTGCTTACGTAGCTGCCTTTATTGTAATAACTAACGAAGAGCTTTAACCCAATAATGGCGCTATCACTAAGCTCACAATGGCCATCACGTTAATCAAAATATTCATTGATGGACCTGATGTATCCTTAAACGGATCACCAACAGTATCGCCTACGACTACCGCTGTGTGCGTATCGGAACCTTTACCACCCAAATTACCTTTTTCAACGTATTTTTTCGCGTTATCCCAAGCCCCGCCAGCATTTGCCATCATCAGTGCCATCAAGACACAACAAAGTAACGCACCCGATAGCATGCCACCTAACGCTTCCGCGCTGATTAAAAAGCCAACTAAAGGAGGCGCACTAACCGCAATAACACCCGGCACAATCATTTTCTTCAGTGCCGCGGTTGTCGCAATGTCCACGCACCTTGCTGTATCTGGTTCGGCAGTACCCTCTAATAGGCCATCTATTTCTCTAAATTGACGACGAATTTCTTTAATCATTTCAAATGCTGCATCTCCAACAGCTGTCATCGTCAACGCTGAGATAACAAATGGAATCACACCACCAATAAACAAGCCTATTAGCACCTCCGGATCATTCAGTTGCAAAGAAAAATCAGGCACATGCACCGATACTGTTTCGATAAACGCAGTAATAATCGCCAAAGCCGCTAATGCCGCCGCTCCAATCGCAAAACCCTTACCAATAGCAGCAGTCGTATTACCCAGCTCGTCTAAAGAATCTGTTATTTTTCGCGTTTCTTCACCCAAACCGCCCATCTCAGCAATACCACCGGCATTGTCTGCTACAGGACCATACGCATCGATCGCCATTGTAATACCAACCGTCGCTAACATACCCACCGCGGCAATGCCCACACCGTACAAGTCAGCAAAATGGCTTGAAACAGCAATTACTCCACAAATGGTAAACACAGGAATTGCTACTGATTGCATACCAACAGCAAGCCCAGAAATCATCACTGTTGCAGGGCCAGTTTCACCTGATTTCGCTATATGCTGCACAGGAGCTCCGGCTGTGTAATATTCAGTCACGAGGCCAATAACAATGCCACCCACCGCTCCAGCTAAAACTGCCATCCATACGTACGTGCTGACATCCATCATTAAAATGAGTAATAGCGCCACAATAATAAAAAGTAAAGATGCACCCATCGTCCCCATCCGTAAGGCTTTTTCCGGTGATTTTGAGGCATTCTTTTTAACAATGACGATACCACCTATTGAACAAAGCAAACCAATCGATGCTAATGCCAAAGGCAAAAACATTAAGCTTGATTGTGCACCTAGCTCCGACAATAAAACGGTAGACATCGTTGATGCAATCGCAATTGTCGCAATCATTGATCCACAGTATGATTCAAAAATATCTGAGCCCATACCCGCAACATCGCCTACGTTGTCACCAACATTGTCAGCTATCACACCCGGATTACGCGGGTCATCTTCCGGAATACCCGCTTCAATTTTACCCACTAAATCCGCACCTACATCCGCACTTTTAGTAAAAATACCACCACCAACACGAGAAAATAGCGCAACAACCGAAGCGCCCATCGCAAAGCCATGAATGGCGTGAGATGTTTCTGGGTCACTTCCAAAAAACAGGTACATTAACCCCAGCCCCATTAAACCCAATGACGCTACTGCCAGCCCCATAATAGAGCCACCAAAAAAAGCAACAGAAAGAGCCGCTTCAGCTCCTTCTGTATGGGCTGCCGTTGTTGTTCGAACGTTCGCTTTAGTTGCGGTATTCATACCAATGTAACCAGCCGCACCAGAAGCCAATGCACCGATCAAGAAACAAAGAGCCGTTGCCCAGCCTAGAAATATAAACGTTAAAACAAATAATGCCGCTGCAAAATTTATCAACATTTTATATTCACGTTTCATAAAAACCATTGCGCCTAAGTGAATTTGCTCAGCAATCTTTGCAACAGCTCCTTCACCTTCTGGATACTTCATAACCAAGCCGTACACATACTTGGCTGCGTATAAACCAAAACACCCTATGATAGGGGGCAATAAATGACTCAACTCCATGCTTTTCTCCCAGTAATTATTCTATTTTCGCGGACTTTTAATAAAATTAAATATAACAACCTGTCTTTTTTACTCTGCCTATAACAATGGTGCAAGCAGAAAATTTAATTAATTCAACACACCCCTGTATAATGCAGCACAGCAATTAACCAATATAAAAAAATAGGAAGCAATATGAGCCTTAACCTCGTCCCATCTGGGAATAATTTACCGCATGATATTAACGTTATTATTGAAATACCTTCGCACTCAGACCCCATTAAATATGAAGTCGATAAAGAATCTGGCTCATTATTTGTAGACCGCTTTATGGGCACCGCTATGCATTACCCATGTAACTATGGGTACGTGCCACATACATTATCTGATGATGGTGACCCTGTTGATGTGCTTGTCATTACCCCTATCCCTCTAATGAATGGCTCTGTTATTCGTTGTCGCCCAATTGGCGTTTTAAAGATGACGGATGAAGCAGGTGAAGATGCTAAAGTACTTGCTGTTCCAGTCTCTAAATTAACACCTCTTTATGATGACGTTAAATCACATGAAGATATCCCTAAAGTTGTTCTTAACCAAATCGCTCACTTCTTTGAACATTACAAAGATTTAGAGTCTGGCAAATGGGTAAAAATTGAAGGATGGGAAGGTGTTGACGGTGCAGCTAAAGAAATCACCGAAAGTGTTGCTCGTTTCGACGCTATAGAAGATAAGCCTCACTTCTAAGCCATAAGGTATTTTTATACCCAAAGGGCATAAGTCTCATGGAGGCAGGTTAAAGCACCCACCTCAATTCGGCTTTGCACCCAAGGGGTATAAGTCTCATGGAGGTAGGTTAAAGCACCCACCTCAATTCGGCTTTAATAGCCGCTGGTGTTCTTTTTAACCCAGCGGTTTTTTTCTGCTTGTTGATTAGTAGCGTTTAAACTCTCTTTCTTCCAAAAAGGCGCTTTACTTTTTAAATCTTCCATAATAAAACGGCTCGCCTCAAAGGCATCTTTACGATGTGCTGACCAGACGGCCACGAGCACAATAGGATCATTGGGTAGCAGCTCACCTACCCGATGAATAACTAAAGTTTCCAGCACATCCCATTGTTCTTTCGCCGATTGCACTATCTTTTCTAGGTGTTTTTCAGTCATGCCTGGGTAGTGCTCAAGAAACATTCCGTTAACCGCATCCCCCTCATTCATATCACGCATCGTACCAATAAAATTAGCGCACGCTCCAAACTCACCATCCCGTCTCATTTCTAGTTGATAAGTGGACAGCTCTTGCCAAGGATCAAACGCATCGTCAGTAATTTTAATCATATTAACCACCTGTGACTGGAGGAAAAAAAGCAACCTCATCACCTTCTTTTACTAATGAATCCGCTTCGGCGTATTCCTGATTAATTGAGTATAAAACCTGTTGCGATATGTCGCGCCCTTCGCTAACACGTTTCCAAACATCTTCAACCGTACTTAGCTCTTCTACGCTAAGCTGATCCTCGCTTCGTCCAAACAGCTCTTTTAAACTGGCAAAATAAAGTACTTTTATCGGCATGGCTTCTTCATACATCTGACTATTTGATTGTGTCATAATTCATTATATTATCATGCTAACAAACGAATCGAGCCACTAGATTATGTCAGAACTTACTCACTTTAACGCGGCTGGCGATGCTCACATGGTGGACATTAGCGCAAAAGCCGACACAGATCGCACTGCTGTAACCGAAGGCTTTATTGAAATGGACGCCAGCACCTTACAGCGCGTAATTGATGGCGACAATAAAAAAGGCGATGTGCTTGGCATTGCGCGCATTGCCGGCATTATGGCCAGTAAGAAAACGGCCGAGCTTGTTCCGTTATGTCACCCATTGCCCATTACCCATGTCGATATTAAACTCGAACCAGACACTCAAAATAACTGGATTGCCTGCCAAACGACAGTCACCACATCAGGAAAAACTGGTGTTGAGATGGAAGCACTAAATGCCACTCAAGTAGCCTTGCTGACGATTTACGATATGTGCAAAGCGGTTGATCGCGGCATGACTATTCAAGGTGTTCGCTTGCTTGAAAAGAAAGGTGGTAAATCAGGTCATTGGAAACGCGAGGTATCATAAATATGGAATTTGAATTACATCCTAAGCTCGCTGAAGATTGCCACTATCTTGGAAATTTTCCTTTATGTGCACTCTTACTGAGCAAAGATGCCAATTATCCTTGGTATATTCTTGTACCTCGGCAAACGAACATTAGTGAAGCATTTCAACTCAATAACCTAGATCAACAAACGCTACAACATGAATCCTTACAACTAAGCCAAGCTTTGAGTGTAACGTTTTCCGCTGACAAGATGAACATTGCTGCGTTAGGGAATATGGTCCCCCAATTGCACCTTCATCATATCGTGCGCTATAAAACAGATGTTGCGTGGCCAAACCCAGTGTGGGGACATGCCAGTGCTAAAGCTTACAGTCGACCTTCACTAAAAGAACGTATTCATAAAACACACAAACTACTCAACAACATGGGTTTTACACCTAAGTTACAGACCAGCTAAAACAGGGCTCATTTTGAATAAACAAACAACCGCCACTTTATTAGCAGAATGCCCTGACCAACCCGGCATAATTGCAAGAGTAACTGATTTTCTCGCTAAGAATAATGGCAACATTGTTGACTTAGAACAGCATGTCGATACGGTAGACAAGCACTTCTTTATGCGAGTTGAATGGCAGTTAGATAACTTTTCTATCAACCGCGAATCCATCCAAAAAGTTTTCTCAGAACAAGTTGCCTCTACTCTTCAGATGAACTGGCAAATCGCCTTTTCTGACGTTAAACCTAGACTCGCAATTTTCGTTTCACAACATGGACACTGTTTATTTGATATTCTTTCTCGATACCAATCGGGCGAATGGGATGTTGAAATTCCACTGATTATAAGCAACCATAAAAACTATCAATCACTCGCTGAAAATGCAGGCATTGCTTTTCATCACATGCCAATAACAGCCGACAATAAACAGCAGCAAGAAAAAATACAGCTTGATTTACTCGCCGAACATCAAATAAATACCATCGTTTTAGCACGCTACATGCAAATATTAAGTGCTAATTTTATAGATCACTACCCACATCAAATCATCAATATTCACCACTCATTCTTACCGGCCTTTCCCGGCGC
>Ga0105358_10001645_pt1 | contig 11937 bp, 11 predicted proteins | sample GOMGulsemesocosm_5_FD_83509 | JGI IMG/M metagenome (GOLD analysis project Ga0105358, IMG submission 83509) | Methane-oxidizing microbial communities from mesocosms in the Gulf of Mexico - GOM15C Gulf of Mexico | ecosystem: Environmental > Aquatic > Marine > Cold seeps | place: Gulf of Mexico...
CAAATGCATAAAAATGAATTTTAACTAATCACTGACAATGATTTTATTAACTAAAGGAGTAGATAATGACATTAACAAAAAAATTAGGCGCTGAATTTATAGGGACCTTTTGGCTGGTGCTAGGCGGTTGTGGCAGTGCTGTATTAGCAGCCGGATTCCCAGACGTTGGCATTGGCCTACTTGGTGTTTCTTTAGCCTTCGGTCTAACGGTACTTACCATGGCTTACGCAATTGGCCATATCTCAGGTTGCCACTTGAACCCTGCGGTTTCTATTGGGCTTTGGTGTGGAGGCAGATTCTCTACTGCTGAGTTGGCGCCTTACATCCTTGTGCAAGTTGTTGGAGGTATCGCCGGAGCGGCTGTTTTATACGTTATTGCATCAGGACAAGTAGGCTTTGATGCGTCTGCTGGCTTTGCATCAAATGGTTATGCTGAGCATTCACCAGGTGGGTACAGTTTGGTAGCCGCATTAGTAACAGAAGTTGTGATGACGTTTATGTTTCTTATCATCATATTAGGCGCAACAGACCAGCGTGCACCACAAGGATTTGCACCTATTGCTATCGGCCTTGGTTTAACCCTTATTCACCTGATTAGCATTCCCGTTACCAATACATCTGTGAACCCCGCAAGAAGCACCGGCGTGGCAATCTTCCAAGGTGATTGGGCTATGTCACAACTATGGCTCTTTTGGCTTGCACCCATCGTGGGCGCGATCTTGGCTGGGTTGGTGTACAAGTGGTTTGAATCAGAAGATTAAATTATTAACCAGTTACATTTCAATGAATGCAAAAAAAAGCCTAGCTTTAATCAAGCTAGGCTTTTTCATTCAGGCCAAACGGCCTTAAAAAATTACTTTTGTTTTTCAACCGCTAAAGAAACAACCTCTGTGCGTGTGAATACAACTAAATCGCCAACCTTTGCTTTCTTAAGGTTTTCTGGGTTACGTGCAACGTATTCGTTAACGTTACCTTTAGGACCTTTTAATTTGAATGTATTTGCTTCGATATTAATTTCTTCAACCGTGGCTGTCATCTCAATAACTTGAGCTACAGCCATACCTGGCATTTCACCTTTTTTGGTACGTGCTCCAGCCGTAGCTTCTTTAATATCCGCTTTACCATCTTTAGCACTCACAACTTTAATGTTCAAACTAACAGTCGAAGTTGCAACAACAATATCACCAACGGCTACTTGATCTAAATTACGAGCATCTTCACTGGCAACAAAACTCACTGTTGTGTCATCCGCTTTACGCAAAGTCACTTCACGTGTTTTATGGTCAATCGCTTCAACAGTCGCTTTAACAGAAGCACTTTGAGACGCTGAAATCGCAGGTATTTCATTTGCTCGGCTTGGTTCATTTGCCCAAGTTGGTGAAGCGCATATCATTAGCATAACTAATAGTGGTAGTACTTTATTCATTTAGATTCTCCGTATCTGAAAGATAGTTAGTAGGGACAGCAATAATACACATGAAAACTACCGGTTCCAACTTAATTTTTAACTTCATCGCCTTACTCAACTCATTCAACTCACTTCTACCGAAGCAGTTCTAAAAACGCTGTTAGTACATAAATAATAAATTCAACGGTCACTCGAAACGGTGTCGTCTTTATTTTTTGTAAGTCGGCAACTTCATATCGAATAAGTTATCGACTTCACAATAACTATGCCCACCTAAGCGCCCAATAGCTTCAAGCCCCCTCATATCAACATGCCGGCCATCGAAAAAGTCATCTTTAATATGGCAATAAACTACTTCTGCAATCACTAGCCCACACTCCCTTGTTGTCCCTTCATTTATCACAACCACTTGTTTTAACTGGCACTCTAAACTCACGGGTGATTCGGCAACTCTAGGCGGCGTTATCAGCTCAGAGGCTAGCGACGTTAAGCCTGCGATATCGAACTCATTAACATCAGCAGGAAACTCAGCCGCCGTTTTGTTCATTGCTTCAGCAATCTCTTTATTAACTAGGTTAACGACAAACTCACCGGTTTCTTCAATGTTCACTAAACTATCTTTAGCTTTATCCCCAGCAAAGCGAGCAATAGACACGCTAATTGTTGGTGGCACATAACACACACCATTAAAAAACGAGAACGGGGCTAAATTAATCACCCCTGATGCCGACTGTGATGAGATAAAAGCAATAGGCCGTGGAATAACCACAGCCTTTAAGATATTGAAAAAGTTAGCTTGTGTTTTAGGGTCTATTTTCATAGTTTAAATATTACATTACAGAACTTATTGGACTGAAGAAAAATTCAGTTTTTTTATTTCTAATATCTCTAATCGCCGCCCCCCTTTGCACAACCTACTTTGAGCTTTGCCGCTTACCGTCATCCGGTAACTACCAACAAACTTGATGCAACCCGGCATTTTGTAATACCCAATATTCTCGATAAGTTCTTAATGAATTGCTCACTAGAATGCAATATTAGATATGAAAGTATCGGTACGTTAAAGAATTAACGTGTTATTTGTGACTCACTACGCCATCCCAATAAATATCTATTTGGCTTTCGGCAATCTCATCAATGGTTAAATCACCTTTTTTATACCACGCCAATGTTTGGTTAAGCGAACCCAATAATGACAACCGTAAAACCTTAAGGTTAATAGACGGTTTAATATCACCCGCATCCTGTGCCCGTTGTAGCCATATGCGCCACATGTCTTCGTATTTATCTCGAAGAATCCGCCCTTCTTTTTGCACGCCTGGTGGCATTTGTCCGTAGTATCTAATACTGGTAGAGGTGTAGTCCCCCTTTTCAAGCAAGGCAAATAAATGGGCTTTTGCAGCTGTTACCAAAACTTTTTTAAGGCTGGCGTCTTTTGGTAATGCTTCAACATCTCTAACGACGGTATCAATAATATTTCTTAGGCCGATGGTGAGAATTTCTAACACCAATTCTTCTTTTGAAGCGAAATGATAATAAAGACTACCTGCTTTCATGCCCAACGTTGCAGCAATATCACGCAGCGCTGTTCCTTTGTAGCCGTGCTGGCTAAACAATGCAGCAGATGCGTTTAAAATGTCCTCTCTACTTTTTTTTGCTTTCGAATTCTGCGGTGTATTAATAGCGATACCCATGATTTGTTACCATTTATTTATATTCGCAGTGATGTTCTAAAAAAACACCGGCACGAATAACCCTTTTTTTTACCCTAAATTTATTCTAACGAATATTAGATTAAGCCCACAATCATATATAATACTTTCCATAACATATCTTTTAATTATAAAGCTTTTCGTTCAGCACTCCACAGGCAATGTTTAGCCACTTAAAACCTAAAAAAACATAATAAAGTACACAGAATTTATATGCCCTTACCAGAAAGTACTGTTGCTAGAAAAGAATTACACACCCGCCAAATTACTTGCACAGGGTTTCAACGTGAAGATGGGTTATGGGATGTTGACGCACGCATTATCGACATTAAAACTTACCCCTTCGAGAACAAATATCGCGGCACAATTGAGCCTGGCGACCCATTACATGAAATGTGGATACGCTTGACCGTTGACAGTGATTTAGTCGTGCATGACTGCATTGCCGTCACTGACAATTCACCCTATGCCTGCTGTGGTGACATCACGCCAATTTTTAAAAGGCTGATTGGCGAGAAAATTGGCCCCGGATGGACATATAAAGTTAAAAAATTAGTAGCTGGGGCGCAAGGTTGCACACACTTAGCTGATTTAGTACCACCTGCAACCACCACTATTTTCCAGAGTATGGCTGGCATTGTTAAAGGTACATCAGGTGAAGGATCGTCTAAACCCTTTTATATAGGCGGTTGCCACGCGTGGCAACCCGAGGGTCAGCAAGTACTAGACTTTCACCCTGAATATTACACGGGCCCAAAAAAAATCTGATAAAAAACCTGATTCGGTTGAGAGCCTTCTTTTTCCTTGTTAGCTTATGGATTAGCAATATCTAAGAATGATTGCGGCACATTAACGGGCTTTTTAACCTCGTAATCAAAAAACACGATGCCGGTTTTTGCAATGGCAACTACATTGCCTGCATCTTTACAGGACATACGGTAAAAAATATCACAGCCTTTTGATGAAAAATCACCCAAACCAATTTCCACTGTCAGTATCTGGCCAAAATGTGCTTCAGCCTTATAACAAACAGCAATGTCAGCCATGATAATACCGTAGCCTTCAATATCTAATTCAGACATGCCATTGGCTACAAAAAATTGCGCACGCACTTCATGCAACAATGAAATGATACTGTCGTGTGCCAAGTGGTTGCCATAGTTTAAGTCAGTAACTCGCACTGAAATATCGTGCGTAAATACTGTTTTTTCCGGGTATCTTATTCGAATACGATTCATGCTAACTTTTCACCTTACATTCGTTAGAATTACAAACTATATAACCATAAAACATCAAAGTTATTCAATCCATTTGTTTCATTATATTTATTAACGGTCAAATTCCAGCCCGCTATCAATAGCAAAACTACACCCACAGTAAATCACTTCTTCACCCTATTCAAAAAGCAACTAACCCCATACGAATTCAATGTATTTGAAGCTGTATAACATTAAATAAAGGTATAGAATAAGCCACTGTTTATCATTAATTACTTAAGGAACACTTATGGCCGGCATTGGTATTTGGCAACTCATTATTATTCTAGTTATTGTGTTACTTTTATTCGGCACAAAACGCTTAAAAAACTTAGGTGGTGACTTAGGTGGTGCCATTAAAGGCTTTAAAGGCGCCATGAAGGAAGGTGGAAAAAAAGATGAGACGGATGCAGAGAATCCAAAATCTGTACAACACGATTCTGCTGATAAAAAATAAAACTGCTTTTGCCTTTCATTCGTTAACCGTTAACCCGCTTAAATATTATGCCAGCTGAAACAACAGACGACGAAGACGTCGTACAACCGGAATACGACCAACAAGCCACTTTTGTTTCACATTTAGTTGAACTTCGTACGCGTTTAATACACGCCCTGCTAGGCATGCTATTTGTATTGCTGCCTTTATTACCGTTTGCCAATGAAATTTATGCCTATTTAGCGCAACCACTGCTAATACATATGCCGGAAGGCACAAGCATGGTGGCCATTGAAGTTATTTCACCTTTTTTAACGCCCTTCAAGCTCACCTTGATGTTATCGATATTCATCACCATTCCGTGGATTTTTTATCAAATTTGGTTGTTTGTTTCACCGGGCTTGTATTCGCGTGAACAAAAAATTGCCTTGCCATTAATCAGCATCGGTACTTTCTTATTTTATATGGGTATCGCGTTTGCCTACTACATCGTATTACCACTGATTTTCCAGTTTATAACGGCAACTGCGCCAGAAGGCGTTGCCGTGATGACAGACATCAGCAAATACTTAGATTTCGTTTTAACCTTATTCTTTGCCTTTGGGCTGGCTTTTCAAATCCCCATAGCCACCTTTTTGATGGTTAAAGCGGGCGCAATCACACCTGAAAAACTATCTGAAAAACGTCCGTATGTAGTGGTTGGGACATTTGTTCTTGGTATGTTTCTAACACCGCCCGATGTGATTTCTCAAACCCTATTGGCCATACCGATGTGGCTGTTATTTGAGATTGGCCTATACGCATCTAAAAAGTTCATTAAACCAACTCAAAGCGCTTCAGAATAAATACCAAAGGGTAACCAACCCAACCGTTTGTTCCGCTCATCTTTTAAAAGCACATGACCCGCTGTGCATACGCTTTATTACCCCCCCCTTCTGTCTATTAGGCGTTACTGCTCCATGTAGAACAGCCTAACACGCCATTAAAACAATAATCTCCACAGAACAGATAATTAGTAGCAGTAAAGCCGCCAATATAACCGCAAAAAAAACCCACGAAAAACGTGGGTTAGTTGGTTCACATGAACCTGAGGAGACTAAAATGTAGAACATACACTCTAACTGCGCTCAGTATAAAAAAAAAGCTTTGCGGTTTCTATAAGACTAAAGTCTCTAATGCCTGCCTTTTGTTATCGATTTTTGCTATTTAGTAATTTGTATTAAAAAAGCATTACGCGTTTCTTGATCTGCTTGATTCCACCAGTAAATCAACATGCTCGAAGCTGGTGTTGGGTGCGCACTAGCAGCCGCCGCAGGGGCTATTTTGCCGGAGGTTGTTAGAACAGGTACAGGTACAGCAACCGCATTAACCCCTGTAGAACCGGTTAACTGAGCCATATCGCTTTTTGGGGTAGCTGTTGGCTGGTCGTAGGTTTGTGTCATTTTTGCCCAAGCACTATTATCTTTCTTAACCATTAGAGCAATCTCTGCGTTCGCATCATCACCCTCACTGGTAACAACTTTTACTCTTGGGTCTTTGGCGTAATCACGCGGTGAAAACTTAATTGATGAATGAGGCACTAAACGGTAATTTTTACCTGCCTGCACATTTAAGGTAACCAATATGGGGTCTGAACGAATAAATTCCTCTACTCTTTGGTTGCCCGCATCTTCAATTGCTACATCGTATTTAAGTGCTATTTTGTGCTCACCTGGTGCTAATGCAATGATACGCGGCTTGTTAAAAAAACCGCCCACATCTTTGCCATCCACGGCTAAAAACTCAAACGTTTTTGGAATACTAAATTCCGACGCATTAGCAACATTCATCACAGCAAAACAAAAAAGAACAACAATAAATAATTTGGATTTCATACAAAGCACCTGGCTATTAATAATTTTCTGAAAAGCGTAAAGAACAAAGCTCTAACGCTAAACAATAGAGTATTCACTAAACATTAAGTTTTAAATTGTAGCAGTAATTTTCAGTCTTTAGCAGGCTAAAACAACTTAATCCACGCATTTAATTAACACGTATTAAATAAGGTTTTTAATGCGCATAAAAAAGCCCCTAACCGAAATAAGGGGCTTTAGTATTACTTAATAACTAAGCAATAAACTTACAGTTTAACTACTTAGAATGCGTACTTAGCAGAAACTTGGATACGATCTAAATCACCATCGTCTCCATTTTCAGTTTCACGTTCACCAGTTATATACATAACACCTAAAGTAAGCGGCTTAATAGGCGAATACATTAAGTTAACTGCAACACTGCTGGCATCTGATGTGTAATTTGCAGCTATAGCAGAATCATCATAATCCACCTGTAAATCACTGTAGATGATGCTTGAACGTACTGTCTCTGTCCACCAATGACGGTAAGCCACGAAGAAAGCCGTTGTTTCACTCAATTCAATGTCGCCATTGGCATCAGTAGTCGAATCACGGGGTAGCGCTAAGCCGATATAACGACCAAGGCCTTCACCGTGGTTAACAGAAAACTTAAGGTCATCTTTACCCACCATTAATTTACCAGTAAAACCAATACCCCAACCCATATCTGAATCATCAGAAGCTGGAACAGCAGCTACTGCTGCTGTTGGAAGAGAACCACCTGTTGCTGGGTCGAACTCAAAGCCCGCTGGTACTGCATCAGAACCAAAGCTTTCTGTTTGAATTTCACGAACCATACCACTGACACGGGCATGACCCCAATCACCTTTCATTGTGTAGTTGGCTATTAAATCAGGCAATTCGCTGTTATCACGGTCATCTGTTTGACCATCAAATGACTCTGGATTTTCAATAGCCACTTGGAAACCACCTACTGAGTAACGAATCATTGGTTGACGAACAAACACGGTAGACTCAGCTGCCGCTAGAAAATCCACTGACTCTGGTAACGCACCAACATCCATATAAGTTGACCATGTTTGGCCAAACGTCCAATTATCAAACTTTATAAACGCATGACGCAAACGAGGATTGTAGCTGTTTGAAATAACCTCGTTACCACTGCCGTCACCACTTGCCATGAAATCGGTTTCGATATAACCCATGACTGAATGGCCATCAATTTTTTGTGATATTTTAAAGTTAATGCGAGTTTCACGGGCCGTCATATCAAAGCCGTTATTATCGCCATTACCACTACCACCAACTGGAATTGCGCCAGGGAAATAAAACGTATCGATCGTTGAGTTACCGCCAGCTGGGTTGCCTTCAGAGTAATCTGATGACATCACACTCAATTTCACATAACCACCAATGCTGAAATCTGCTTTACCGGCCATTACATCTTTAAAGTTAATCGCGCTGGCCGTTATTGGTGACATGCCAATGACTGCCGCAGCTACTGCGCCTGCTATTATTTTATTGTTCATAATGTTCCCCTTAAATTGAATTTGTCGCTATTCGACAACAGTAATTATAGGCTTTGTTGTTAAAACAACACTTAGACTAAAGTCTTATATTTGTATCCATTACGCAACAACCTCTCGTGTTACATTTACTACAGTGATATGATTTTTTTACTGTTTTAAGGAAAGGCTATAATCAACCTCAATGAACTCGCCTTCTATTATTGTTGCTGACGATCACCCGATGTTTCGTGAAGCTGCCTCGCAGTTGTTGCAACGGCTATCGCCAGACTGCACTGTTTTAATCACCGACTCCATTAACAAAACCTTTAGTTTATTGCGCTCCAACGCCAATGTTACTTTAATTTTGTTAGACCTGAGTTTGCCTGACTCCGTTGGCCTTGAAGGGCTTGAGCGCCTTAAAAAAAGTTTTTCTGATATTCCTGTTGTTATTGTTTCTGCCACCAGCGATGTAGCTACCATAGCTCGCGCAATGAAGTCGGGAGCGATTGGTTTCGTGCCTAAATCCGAATCCATGAGCACCATGTCGGAAGCTTTTGAGGCAGCGCTAAAGCAATGCGAATGGGTGCCAGTCTCTTATAAAGAACACGTTGATAAAAAAGCGGAAGATACCGTGTCTATTTTTAACGATTTAACACCCACACAACTTAAGGTGTTAACGCATATGCGACAAGGTGAAAACAACAAAACCATTGCTAACGCCTTATTCATTACCGAAGCGACTGTAAAAGCCCACGTCACGGCTATTTTCAGAAAGCTAAATGTTAAAAACAGAACGCAAGCGGTGCTGATTACCGACCATTTAGATTTAACTTAATAAGCGAAATATTTCTGCCGACGGCGTTACTCGCCACTCGGCTAATTCTTCATACAGGGTGGCTTTTAATAGCCTCGCATCGATGGGCTTGGCTAAGAAAAAGAATTCTGCCAACAAGGTTTCATCTTCAATACTCGCATTTTTTTCCGCGGTGATTAAGACCCCCATAAACTGATACTTATTGCATTCCCTGTAGTGCTGCAACACATCTAAACCCCGCCAACTGTCGCGCAGGTGGTAATCTGCCAAAATGATATTAAAACGTATCCCTTGGTCTAATAACGACAAATATTCTCTGTGATTTTTTGCCGTATACACGCTCGCGCCCCAACGCGTTAATAATTCGTCAATTGCTTGCGTAATAGCTGGCTCGTCATCAATACATAGAACAACAAAGTCTTCGAGAAAACCATCTTCAATAGAATCTTCCTCTGCCTCACCAGCAATACAAATAATCCCCTCAGAAATAGGCACCGTTACATGAAAAACACTGCCTTGATTCAACGCCGAACGCACCCCAATTGGGTGGTTTAATAAATCCGAAACACGCTTCGTAATCGCTAAACCTAGGCCCAATCCCTCTGTCAAACTGTCATCTAACTGAACATATTCATCAAATACCGTTTTAATATGATGTTCATCAATACCAATGCCAGAATCTCGCACCTCGATACAAAGTAAGCCTTTTCGCCGCCGACAAACTACCATCACTGACCCTCGTTTGGTGTATCTTATGGCATTACTGATAAAGTTTTGCAGAATACTACGCAACATATTATTGTCAGTCAGTATGTTGTAGTCCGCTCCGATAACTTTAAAACGCAAGCCTTTTTGCTTGGCGAGCACGCTAAATTCATTATCTAACGCGTCTAATAACGCCTTTATTGAAATCACCTGAATCTCAGGATGCAGCACCCCTGAATCTAACTTTGATATATCAACAAGCCCTTTTAATAGGGTCTCTGCACTCTCTAAAGAGCCGAGCGCATTATTAGCTAAACGACTGAGGTTACTGTCGCCTTTGAGATCTTCTATCAACGCACCTAAGTACAATTTGCCAGCGCTTAATGGCTGCGCCAAGTCATGACTGGCCCCAGCTAAAAACTTGGTCTTACTTTCCGTCTCGTCCTGAAGTCTTTCATTTAAGCGAGAAAGAATTTCTGTGCGTTGGTTCACTTTACTCTCTAAGTTCATATTACTCATTTCGAGTTCGCGCTGAATGCGCTTCATCTCAGATATATCTGTGTAGGTTGTTACAAAACCTCCGTCTGGCAATCGGCTACCTTGCGTTTGAATAACCCGCCCATCTTGCCAAACACGTTCAAATATATACCCTAAGCCACTTCGCAAGTAATTTAGTCTTTTCTCTACCTCGCCTGAACGAGTGGATTCCCTTGTCTCAACTATAGTACGGTTAATATTGTATTCAATCAGCTGCTCGGCGGGCATACCCACTTTAATGAAATCGTCTGGGTAGGCAAACATCGCAAGGTAGGGTTTATTCCAAGCCACCAGGCACAAATTATGGTCTACCACGCTGACTCCTTGGGGAATATTATCTAAACTGACTTGCAATAACTCACGATTGAATGTGATAGCTTGACTGGTTTGATCAAGTAAATTGACGATGTTCCCTGGTGCGTTGCTGCTTACGCCTAATGCACTATTAAGTATGTTCTCAGCAGTAGCCGTACCAATGCTACCCGCGAGCATTTGCTCGGCTTGTTTTAATAATTCAACACTCGCTAAATCAGCCCCTTTCAACTTAACGTGACTCTGTTCAAAAACCGTTAACATTCGCCTGGTTCGGCTATCGCCAACGAAACGCTGGCACAATTCAATTAGGTCGTTAACCGATAAATGCTCATTAGCTGTTGATTGATAACTAACTGAAACTTCTGAGCCTTCGGTATATGAAGCGGCTTGTAACCTGTCCATTAAGCTATGTTTTGCACGCAACGAAAACAGCACGTAACAACCAATGTTTACGGCTAAACTCCAAAACACACCATGAGTTAACGTATCAGAAAAAACCACACCAAACAGTTGTTGAGGTGCGAGAGACTGCCAACCGAATAAACCCGCTGTGGCAAATGAGTCTGGGACAAATCTTGACCCCGCGAGTGTGGGCAATAAAAGCGTGTATAGCCAAACAGAAAACCCCGCCAGCAAACCAATCATTGCACCATTTTTATGCCCACCACGCCAATACAAGCCTCCCACTATGAGCGGTGCAAATTGAATAGCCGCTGCGAACGATATTAACCCAATGCTCGACAGCGATTTGTCACCCAATGCAATGCGATAGTAGCCATATGAAAAGGCAAGTAACACAAAAATTGTAATTCGCCGAACCAATAACAACGTTGGATAAAAATTATGTTTGTCGCGCCGATCTTTTAACCTAAATAAAACGGGCAAAATTAAGTCATTAGAGACCATCGTGCTCAGTGCAACCGTGGCCATAATAACCATCCCTGTTGCCGCAGAAAAACCGCCCAAATAACTTAATAGAGCAAGTCCTTTGTTACCATAACCCATTGGTAATGACAGGATGAATAAGTCAGCACTGTTGGTTGAATTGAACACCTGCAAACCCGCTGATGTTATCGGGATAACGGATATACTAACTAATAGCAGGAAAAGAGGAAAACCCCATTTCGCAACGCTCATTTCATCGCCCCTGCTCTCCACTGCAGCGACATGAAACTGACGTGGCAAACAAATTATTGCAGCCGCTGCCAATAATGCTTGAGTAAAAAACTTCACTGAAAATTGGCCTGAGCTATACGGCTCAAACAATATATCACTGACCTGCTGCGCAGATTGATCCGCTTCATCAACTATTATTAAGTACGATAATCCAGCAATAACGATTAATGAGGCCAGTTTAATAACTGCCTCAAAACTGATGGCGTTAATAATA
>Ga0105358_10001648_pt1 | contig 11928 bp, 14 predicted proteins | sample GOMGulsemesocosm_5_FD_83509 | JGI IMG/M metagenome (GOLD analysis project Ga0105358, IMG submission 83509) | Methane-oxidizing microbial communities from mesocosms in the Gulf of Mexico - GOM15C Gulf of Mexico | ecosystem: Environmental > Aquatic > Marine > Cold seeps | place: Gulf of Mexico...
CCGCCGCGCCCTCGACGTCGCCCGACGCGACACCTCAAAGGGATCGTTGTCGATCAAACTGAAGCGAGCAGGTTGGGATGACGCGTTTCTTCTCAAACTTCTCAATCAGTTAGACAAATCATAACCCATATGCGATTGCCCTGCGTCAAACACCTGTCCGGTATCAGGGCTGGGTTCATGCGGATGGATATTTTGGCTTTAACGATGTGTTCGGCGAGAACAAAGCATCGGAGGTCGCCTGTATGGCCCATATCCTACGCAAGTTTGTGGATGTTTTTGCGGCAGAGCGTTCCGCCATCGCCGGGGAAGCCATCAAACGGATCGCACAATTGTATGGTGTAGATAAAGTGGCCCGGGGCCAATCCGTAGAAGCCCGTGCGGCCCTGCGCCAGGCTAATGCCAAACCTATACTCGATGAACTGGAAAAATGGCTACAGGCACAACTGCCCAAAATATCGGGGGAATTGCCATTGGCAAAAGCCATCCGATATGCCCTCAATCGCCTGCCAATAACGCGCCGATATCTGGACCACGGCTTGCTGGAACTGGACAACAACACAGCCGAACGCGCCATGAAGCCGGTCGCCCCTCTCGGGTATGTAAACATACCCTGCCGGGCAGTGATCGGCCGCAAGAACTGGATGTTTGCAGGCTCACAGCGCGGCGGCAACGCCATGGCCATCGCCTTTACCCTGATCAAAACCGCCAAGCGGAACAAGGTTGATCCGCAGGCTTGGCTCACATGTGGTCTGGAACGCATGCGGACCACAAAACCAACAGGCTAGACGGGTTGATGCCGTGGAATTATAGTCCAGAGACCTAGGCAACGGACGTTTACCCTGAGTATTGAATATGCCATGAAAAAGGCCGGTCGCTGAGATGACCGGCCCCCTTGATAATGCTTGCCTATTTACCCCCGGCGGCGACGGCCACCGCGACGGGATCGCCCCTCGCCGTCTGCCGACGGGGGTTTGTTCGACCTGATCCAAGCACCGCCATGCGGGTCATTGTTGGTCAGGAAATTGGCCGCGCGAACCGCTTCCATTTCGCTGCCCGAACGCGCCTTGGTAGATCCCAGGCCAAACATAGTAACAAAGGCCTCGTCATCCATGCCCTCAGGTAGAATGATCCCGGCCGCCTCAACAATCGCCCTTTTTTCGGCAATCTTCTTTTGCGTCACCGGCATCGCCACTGGATTCATGATGGCGCTGGTCATGCCAGCCCCGATGGCCATCGGCAGAAAGGCATTGTTGATGCCATGGCGGTTGGGCAAGCCAAAGGAGATATTGGACGCGCCGCAGGTGGTATTCACCCCCAGTTCGTCCCGCAGGCGACGCACCAGTGCAAACACCTGCAACCCGGCGGTGCCCATGGCTCCGATTGGCATGACCAGCGGATCCACTACGATGTCATGCGCCGGAATGCCAAAATCGGCAGCGCGTTCAACGATTTTCTTGGCGACAGCAAACCGCACATCGGGATCTTCGGAAATTCCGGTATCGTCATTTGAGATCGCCACGACTGGCACGTTAAACTTCTTCACCAGCGGCAGCACCAACTCTAGCCGATCCTCCTCACCTGTCACCGAATTCAGCAACGGGCGGCCCTCGGCGGCCTCTAGGCCCGCCTCCAGCGCGCCGGGCACCGAGCTGTCAATGCACAAAGGCACATCGACCAGACCTTGGACCATAGCGACAATCTTGGCCATCAATGGCGGTTCCGTCTCGTTTGGGTTTGGGTTGGAATTATAGACCACGCCGGCATTGATATCGAGAATGCTGGCCCCTGCCAGCACCTGCGCCAAGGCGTCTTTCTCAACGGTCGAGAAATCCCCGGCCTCTAGTTCAGCCGCCAGTTTCTTACGGCCAGTGGGGTTGATCCGCTCCCCAATCACACAGAATGGCTCATCAAAGCCTAGGATCGCGGTTTTTGTTTTTGATTCTACAACGGTACGGGTCATTATTGATCCTTAGGAATTGATCGGCTTTGCGGAGGCTCCGCCATTGTTAAACGCCCAGGTGGCATTGGCCTTTATACCGCCTAGTGGGAAGAAGTGTACATTTGTAATGTTAAAGTCCGGATTCGCAGCTTTGTGCGCCGCCAGTTTGTTGATCACCTCTGTCGGCTCATAGGGCAGTAACAGTTTGGTCACATCCATCGCACGTTTCTGCAACACCCTAAGTGACGGACCAACACCACAGATAATGGCGAATTTGATCAGTGTTTGCAATTTGGCAGGGCCAGCGATGCCAATATGGATCGGCAGATCAACACCTGCTGCTTTTAAGGCGTCAGCCCATTCGATAATCGGTTCGGCCTCAAATGCGAACTGCGTCGCCAAAGACATCTTGGCATTGGTGCGTTCCGAAAATTTTTGTTTCCACATAAGTGCCTGCGTGACGTTCTTCATGCTCCCATCGGGATCTATATCCCGGTTGCCCTCTGGGTGCCCTGCCACGTGCAAATGGGTGAAACCGGCCATATCAAACAGCCCCGTTTCCAACATTTGCATAGAGTTTTCAAACGCTCCCAGCGGTGTTTTAACACCGCCAGCCAACAACAATGCCTGCTTTACGTCCGCTTCACCCTGGTAGCGCGCGATCCAATCGGCCAGCATGGCCTTGTCCTGAATAACCCGCGCCGGAAAGTGCGGCATGACAGGAAATCCCTGCTGCTTCAGCCGCTTGGCAGTCGCAACCATTTCTTCGATCGGCGTGCCATCAATATGAGCGATATAGATGCGGGTATCGGCGGGCAACAAATCGCGGAAATCCCTGACCATAGACGCCGTGCGCGGCATCACCTCAATTGAATAACCCTGCAACAAAGTTTCGACCTGAGGGTTGGTGGGCTCTATGCCACCGGAATCACGCTTCCTAAAGTTCACCAAAGCCATCACAGTCTCCCATAATCCTGTTAGGCCTAGCCCCATCCATCATTTTGAATCAATGCCTTAAGCCGATCTTGGTCGAATTCCGTCTCCAGCCGCCTAGCTTCGGAAATCACGATCTCGTCCGCATTTCCCTCAAGCGTATAGGGGGCGGCCTTGCGCCACTCCGCCAGATAAGCATCAGAATCCTTGGCATTCACCTTCATGGCCGCCCGATCAATGGCTTGTTCGAATCGCTCCTCAAGCTGGCGCTTAGAGCCACGACGGCCCTTGCCGACGATAACCTGGGCTGGAATATCACGCCAGTAAACGATGGTGACTTCAGGCATTACAATTTCCTCTTAGATAGATCTCATATCAGCGGTTTTAATGCGGCTATGACCCGCAGGTAGGTCGAATTTCGACAAACCGGGGGTTCTGAGCGACGTTTTCAACACTGGAATTACAATTTTGCCTCTGTGAAGACCACAGGCCTGGATCGTCAAAATTTTCATCTGCTTTATGAGTTTGACGCAAAGCACTTGCCCCAGATGCACAAGAGAGGTCCACAGTGCCTTGCGCGTGCCCGCCTGCCCACCTATTGTTACAGTCAACACGATAATCGGAGGGCGTGAAACATGGCGCCCAAGCGTTCGAATGGTACGGGCGCGTTCCCCAAAGCGGTTGAGACCCCCGTGCCAGCCCGACCCAATCCCGATGCGCTTTATGCTGCATTGGATTTGGGCACAAATAGCTGCCGGATGCTGATTGCCCAACCAAAGGGCAGCGGCTTTCATGTGGTGGACAGTTTCTCCAAATCAGTGCAGCTTGGCGCCGGCCTGGAGCGGACCGGACGTTTGTCTCGGCCCTCGATGGCGCGTACGATACAGGCGCTGCGAATCTGTCAGCAGAAACTCAAACGCAACCGTGTTACCCATATGCGATTGGTCGCCACCGAGGCCTGTCGACGTGCCAAAAACTCACGCGAGTTTATCCGACAGGTCAAACGCGAAACCGGGCTGATGTTAGAAATCATCCAGCCCGAAGAAGAGGCGCGACTGGCGGTTATTTCCTGCGCGCCACTGGTATCAACCCAGACCGAACAATTGCTCGTTGTGGATATTGGCGGCGGCTCGACCGAATTGGTGTGGATCGACATATCTTCTGTGCCCCGACGGGACCGGCCAGCCGCTATCATGCGCCTTCACAACGGTTTTAACACCACGGACAGCCTGTTCCCAGCGGCCAAAGTGGTGGACTGGATTTCAGTTCCATTGGGCGTCGCCACCCTGCGCGACCAATTCAATGACGTTGATGATGATGCTGGTCGTTTTGCTTTGATGAGTTGGTTTTTCGAAGAAAACCTGTCCGATTTCGCCCCATACAAAGACGAACAAACCCGCGCCGGGTTCCAGATTGTAGGCACATCAGGCACCGTCACCACCGTTGCCGCCTCACATCTGGGGCTGAAACGCTATGACCGCACAAAGGTCGACGGGTTGCGGATGACCAGCGATCAAATCGACAAAGTTATCCGCGGCTATCTGGACCTTGGGCCGCTGGGACGTCGCCGCGATCCACGTATCGGCGAAGACAGGCAGGCCTTGATCATGTCTGGTTCGGCGATCCTGCAAGCCTTGCTGCGCTGCTGGCCAACTGATCGGTTATCTGTGGCCGATCGCGGTCTGCGCGAAGGGCTGCTCTATGCTCAGATGAGCGCCGCTGGCGTTCTCGACGACGGACCGTTTTGAGCTAGGCAAGTAGCCCCCCTAACAAAGCCAATATTCGAGCGTCGCGGCCCCATGTCGGTACATGTGGCGCCCCTTGCCGATCCCACCTCTCTGCACATTGTGTATCGCACCCCAGCCCAGCTTTACTGGCTTTCAGTCGGTCAAAATTCACAACTTTATTTTTTAAACCATGCACTTGATATTATAAAGCAAGCATTCTAGGCTGACTTATGCCCAAGCCCCGATCATACAAACAGCTCTGCCCAATCACCCGTGCGCTGGACCGCATCGGGGACCGCTGGACATTGCTCATCCTGCGTGACCTGCACGCAGGTCCGGCTAGGTTTTCTGATTTACAACATGGGCTTACGGGGATTGCCGCCAATTTACTGACAGAACGGCTTAATAAGCTGGTCAATGACGGACTGATCTCAAAGCAAAAAAATGCACAAGGCGCAGTGCTGTATCAGCTGACGGAATTTGGCACCAAAACCAGCAGCGTCCTATTCGAGTTGGCCTTGCTTGGCGGCCAGTTTCGACCGCAAGGTGACGTAATCCGACCGGGAAACCTACGCAGTATTTCGGTTACTCTTGGCACCGCTTGCCAGCGCGCCATTGGGCCGGGCACCCAGATCGAAGTTGCATTTATTGTGGACAATGAGGCCTTTACGCTTACCGCTAAATCGGGACGGGCTGACATGTCCTATCGTCAGGCAACCTCCCCCGACCTGGAACTCATAACGACCTATGATTCCTTGCTGGAATTGACCGAGGGAAAAATGACTTTTGCGCAGTTTGCAGCGGGGTCATGTCAAATTCAGGTCCGCACGATGGGCAAAGAATACGAGTTTATGGCGCTGATGACTGCCGCTTTGGAACATTTGCAAGGCTAATGCCCCTTTTCCTTTGCTCTGTGTTATCTTAAATCGGCATGGAACACACAGGGGGGATCTGGTTTTGAACCGCCTGTCGGCATGGAACGGATCAATGTGATGGTAAAAACACCAACTGGCAAAAATACTTCAGGACGTGGGCAACGCGACCTGAAGGTCAAGGTTAAAACCGCTCGCGGCCGCACTCTCAGCTCAAGCCGCTGGCTGCAACGACAGCTGAACGATCCCTATGTGAAGCGGGCCAGGTCCGAAGGTTATCGTGGACGTGCGGCTTATAAGATAATGGAAGTAGACGATAAGTACAGATTCTTGGTGCCCGGTGCACGGGTTGTCGACCTGGGCTGCGCACCTGGCGGCTGGTGTCAGGTCGCCGTTAAACGCATCAATGCGCTGGAGGAAAGAAAAGGCAAGAAGGTTGGCACCATTCTAGGGGTTGATATTCAGGAAATGGAGAGCCTGGCGGGCGTAGACCTATACCAGCTCGACTTTATGGACGAAGGCGCTGACATTCAGGTCAAAGAATGGCTGGGAGGCAAGGCCGACGTGGTGATGTCCGATATGGCGGCAGCCAGTTGTGGTCACAAGCAAACTGACCACCTCCGGATCATTTCACTGTGTGAGGCCGCAGCCTATTTTTCCTTTGATGTTCTGGAAGAAGGCGGCACCTTTGTCGCCAAGGTTCTGGCCGGCGGCGCCGAGGGCGAGCTGCAAAAGATATTGAAGCAGAAATTCACCAAAGTATCCAATATGAAGCCGCCAGCGTCACGATCCGACAGTTCAGAGAAATTTGTGGTTGCTATGGGGTTTAGAGGTTGAAGTTAATCCAGAGTTATTACTGAAACTGCCGACTGGATGGAACCATCAGTGACCGTTCTGCCAAGGCTCGCAAAGTCAACGTCTCGGGGCCCTCCCCCTCACTACGCCGCGACACCCTGAGACGCGCTGTAACATGATCGTCCAAATCTTTCTGTCGCAGCCATTCAAACAGCTGCGAAGGGCGGATCTTTGCGCTCAGTTTTTTCATTCAATTTCTTCTCCGGCTAACTGCCTTATGGTTAATAGGTACAAAACAACTATGCCGGGCGGATGACCGAAATAAGGCAATACTGCCTTATTATTGAGAGTTGCCGACGCTACTGGCACTGCATTCAAAGCAAGCACCCTTGGAGGGTTTCCAAGTTACATGAAAAATCTAAACTATAGAAATGTCGCGTAGGTATTTGATACCTTTGTTATTTGCCATCATTAAGAGCGCGGATCAGCGCGCCGTTAAATTCTGCGCCAAAAATCAGGATCGCAGCATTGAGGTATAAAAATATTAGCGCGGCCATCGCACCGGCCAGGCCAGCATAGGTTGTGGAATACCGCGCGAAGCCGCCAACATAGACCGAGAACCCCCAACTGGCGGCCCACCATAGCAGTACAGTCAATATCACCCCCGGCAGGATCTGACGCAATCCATGCCTATGGCCCGGCAACCAGATGTGACAGGCCAGCACAGCAACCACAGGCATTAACGCCACCAATACACCGTTCAGGCCACGTTCCCAGCCGATATCAACCGAAGCCTGCGGGAAGAAATCGACCAGATATCGGGCAATCAAGGGCATTAGAAATTCAAAAACCGCGGTTGCCATGATCCCGGACCCGCCAAGAATGACAAAGGCAAGGCACAGCAATCGGTTTTTCCAAAACGGTCGCGGATCATCATCGCGGTAGGCCTGAACCATGGCCAGACGCACTGCATCAACACCATTGGAGGCGAAATACAGCGCCAAAACGCCCCCCAAAGTCATCAACCTGGAATTGGAGGCCGCCAGCACCGCATATAGTTCATTCACAATGGGTTCTGCGACGGCCTGTGGCCAGGCGCCAAACACCAGATCAACCATATCATCCAGCTTTATGTCTTGGGACAGCACCGATGCAATCGCCCCTGCCAGTGCCACGGTAAATAGAACAAAGGGAAACAGTGCCAACATCATCGACATCGCGATATGACTGCTCAGCACCCACCCCTGCTTGCGGTTAAACCGCTTGGCCGCTGTCAACAACGCTGGCGACAATGCTCGTAAATATGATTGCTGCATCAGGCCTACGTCACTATTGAAGAATATTATTTTTAGACAAATGGGGCTCTAGCTATTGAGTGATGTTTATGAAGCAAAGTCCTCCCGCAACCAAGTGGTTTTACGCCACAACAACACAGCTAAGCCTTTTGGATGATGCCACCCTGGGCCATCCAATAATTTTTGCGTTCATAATTTTAGTTGGCAAATGACCAATGACGCTGACATGTTTCCAGAAGGTTTTAAACTCAATTTGAAAAAAGCTGCACAGCAATGGCTCACGGTTCGGTCGCATCCAAATGAGTTTCATCTGAGGCAGATAAATATTGTCACTTACCCTCAGTACCCTGGCTGTATTAACCATGTGTACCGCAGCTGGGTTGTCCGCGCTCAGCGCCGCCCGCACTGCCCGAACACCGCAGGGGGCGATGGGCTGGGTGGTGTTCCTGCTGGCTCTGCCCATTGTCGCCCTGCCCGCCTATCTGACTTTCGGCCATCATCGGTTCAAAAACTACCACGACACCCGGTTGCAATCCCAACGCACGGTGCATGGCATCTCCGGTTCTTTAAGATTACTTTGTATCTACTTGTAAAAAATCTAAAAATCGCCCCATGGTCCCAACCAAAAAGGCCGTACTGATGCCAAAGCCCAGCACTCCAGTCATCCCGGCAAATGCAGCAAATATGCGCAGACCGGGCCCCAGAACAACATCTCCATACCCCACGGTTGTATATGTCACCAACGAGAAATAAACTGCGGTATTCCAATCTGCTAAAGCACCGGAAAGCACCAATCCCAATGACCAGATCCACACCTGTAATGTATGGGCGAATAAAATATACGTTAAAGCAACAAAGATCAGCATCGTTGTATGCCGGAGTTTTAAGACCGCGCCGAACCGCTTGATCATCCGCTGAAACGCATGCGCGCAACGCAGCAGGATCGCCGTTTCTAAAATCAAGCACAGGATCAACACAAGGCTCCCCCAAATAATCTGATGTGGTAGCGACATGCTTGTATCCTTATGATTTTAATTGTGGAAATTTTCCCGTTTCAGTATTGTGCCACAATATGAAATCATCGATGGCGCATGCAATCACCAAATCAATACTGGCCGATATCAGAATCCAGACGCACGTGGCAATCCGCCGTCCCTGCTGACGCTGGACAGTCCGCAGGAACAGGTATTCAGTCACCTACAATGGGTGCAGCCACAAAGTGGAATGGGACATGGGCAAAAAATGTTATTGAGTATCCGTAATGTAACCAAACGCTATCCGGGTCAGGATCCGTCGCGTGCAGTCTTGCGGGATATCTCATTGGACCTGGCCGCCGGCCAAAGCATCGCTCTGACCGGAGAAAGCGGATCAGGAAAAAGCACCCTGTTGCACCTTGTCGGCGCTCTGGACCACTATGATAGTGGCGAGATCAAGATCAACGGCAGCAGTCTTTCCAACCTTGACGACGGAGCCCGAGCAGCGCTGCGTCGAGATTCTGTTGCTTTGGTTTTTCAACAGTTTAATCTGGTTCCTTCACTCAACGTAAGGCAGAATTTGGCCCTACATGCCCGGTTGGGCGGGCGCTTTGATCTGACATGGATCACCGTATTGACCAAACGATTGGGCCTGACTGATCTGATTGACCGCTACCCCGAACAACTATCCGGAGGTCAACAACAACGGGTCGCTATTGGTCGCGCTCTGGCATTGCGCCCGAAACTATTGTTGGCGGATGAGCCTACCGGAAATCTCGACGAAACCGCCAGCGCTACGGTGATGGACCTCATGTTGGATCTGGTCCACGAAAGTGGCGCCGCCCTGTTTCTGGTGACCCATTCGATGCAGGTGGCAAATCAGCTGGACAGGCGAGTGCATCTTAGCGCTGGTCAAATTCTATGAGGCGCGCGGCTCTTGGCGCATTGCTTTCACATTGGTGGCGCCACCCTTTGCAGTTGGTGACATTGATCACGGGATTGGCCCTGGCCACTGGATTGTGGTCCGCCGTGCAGGCGATCAATGGCGAGGCGCGGGCCAGCTATGCACAGGCAACGGCGCAGCTGGGGGGCGATCAACACGACCTGCTGACCCCAAGAAACGGCTTCATTCCCCTGGATCGCTACGTGATGCTGCGTCGCGCAGGATGGCAGTTGACGCCGGTGATCGAGGGGCGCTGGCACCTGCAAGATGGATCTGTCAAGCTGATCGGCGTGGAGTTTCTGACCCATCCCGCTGTGGCAGCAATTGCAGCGGCAACTGAACCGGACCTCCCCCTGCCTATGGACACACTTTCGCTGCCCGGTCGCTTATTCCTGCATCCAAGCACCCTGGAGAAGCTGTCGGGGCAACCGGATCTGCCGCCAATCACCCTGTCTGAAACGCTCCCGTCTGGTGTGGTTCTGACCGACATTGGTCTGGCTGAACAATTACTTAAACGTCACAATGAACTTACTCGACTTGTCATCCTTCCTGACCAGCCGCTGGGGCTGGCACCGTTGCAGGATCTGGCGCCCGAGTTATTGAGGCAATCCGCTGGTGGTGCTCAGGTGGCGCGGCTGACTGACAGTTTTCACCTGAATTTGACGGCGTTTGGGTTGCTGTCCTTTGCCGTAGGACTATTCATCGTGCATGGCACGGTTGGACTGGGCATCGAGCAACGACGCGGGCTGTTTCGGTCTCTGCGCGCCATGGGGGTACCGCTGAACCTGCTAACGACACTGTTATTGGCCGAGCTTTTGCTGATTGCCTTTCTGGCTGGCAGCATCGGTCTGGTCCTGGGATATCTGGTCGCTGCAGCGCTGCTACCTGACGTCAGTGCAACCCTGGCTGGTCTCTATGGTGCAACCGTGGAGGGCAGTCTGAATCTGCGGCCAAGCTGGCTACTGTCTGGGATCAGCATGGCGATTTTTGGCACGCTCATTGCCAGTTTTCAGGCCATTGCCAATATATACCGCATGCCCCTGTTGGTCGCACCCGGTGTGCAGGCGCGCGCCCAGGTTGCCAGCGCAAACCTGCGGGGCATGGCCTTGGCTGGCCTAGGGCTGATGCTGGCGGGGGTCGTGATCGTGGTGCTGGTCGATGGGTTGATTGCCGGGTTTGCCCTGCTGGCTGGGGTGATTCTGGGCGCGGCGCTGATCCTGCCGCTGTTGCTCTCAAAACTCCTGACGCTGGGAGGCCGCAGCGCCCGCAGTGCATTGGCTGAATGGATCTGGGCAGATATGCGCACGCAATTGCCCGGCATCTCGCTTGCGCTCATGGCGCTGCTGCTTGCACTGGCGACCAATATTGGCGTTGGAACAATGGTTTCCAGCTTCCGCCTCACCTTCCTTGGGTGGATGGATCAACGCCTGTCGGCAGAATTATACGTGACCGTTGAGGATGACGATCAGGGCACGGCGCTGTCCAATTGGCTGGCGCGGCGCGGTGTCACCACATTACCGATCCGATGGAGCGAAGTACCACATCAGGGTAACACACTAAGGATATATGGCGTGGTGGATGACGCCACATATCGGGACAAATGGCCAATGCTGCAGGCTGTGCCTGATGCCTGGGAGCAAGTTGCCAATGGGTCGGGCGTGATGATCAACGAACAACTGGCCCGGCGTCAGAATCTGTGGCCCAAAGACCTTCTGACGCTGAATTCAGAGTGGCAGATGACGGTGGTGGGCGTCTATTCTGATTATGGCAATCCGCATGGTCAGGCGATAATGTCGCTGCCGGTTCTGCTGCATCATAGTGACAATGTACCCAACCGGCAATTTGGCCTCCGCCTATCCCCTGAAGACGTGCCAGCGTTAGTGAAGAACATTGAACAAGATTTTGATATAGATACAATTTCCATGATCGACCAAGCTCAGATTAAGGCCCGTTCTTTGGCCGTATTTGATCGAACATTTGTGATCACCGGAGCGTTGAACCTGCTAACACTGGGGGTCGCCGGGTTTGCCATTCTCACCAGCCTGCTGACGCTTTGGAACATGCGTTTACCGCAACTGGCACCGATCTGGGCTCTGGGCATCACACGTCGCCAACTGGCCTGGCTAGAGCTGTTGCGAAGCCTGGCATTGGCCACTTTGACCGCTTTGTTGGCACTGCCACTCGGGCTGGCATTGGCTTGGGCCCTGCTGTCCATCATCAATGTTGAGGCCTTTGGCTGGAAGCTACCGATGCATCTGTTCCCATTGGATTGGCTGCGATTGTTGGTGCTGGCCCTGGTCGCTGCGGCTGTTGCTGCGGCGATCCCCGCCCGCAAATTGGCCCGCATCAAGCCTGCTGAACTTCTGAAGGTGTTTGCCCATGAACGTTAGATCGTTTCTGACCATATTAACGCTGGGGCTGCCGTCACTGGCATCTGCACAGGGCTTTTC
>Ga0105358_10001650_pt1 | contig 11918 bp, 6 predicted proteins | sample GOMGulsemesocosm_5_FD_83509 | JGI IMG/M metagenome (GOLD analysis project Ga0105358, IMG submission 83509) | Methane-oxidizing microbial communities from mesocosms in the Gulf of Mexico - GOM15C Gulf of Mexico | ecosystem: Environmental > Aquatic > Marine > Cold seeps | place: Gulf of Mexico...
GGGACTCATTCACAGGTTCCCTTGGCGCAACTAATAGCAGTCGCTCCCGAGCAATTGCGATACGATCTGCAAACGAAGCAGTTTCCCAAACTGATATGTCCCCACCGGACACACCCCACCCGAGCCGCCTGGATTTATCGACTTCTTCAAGCAGCTTGAGCAGGAACAACCTATCTCCAGAATATGCCAAGGCTCTGGCTGCATGAAAGCCGTCTTCGCTTCGCCGATTTTTTGCTATATTCCTAAGAATTGACAGCGCCTTTTCTGTTCCTATCTTAGCTAAAGCAAAGAGTCCGGTAGCTTTAAGCTCTTCAGGTTGTCTTGATTCAAGTGCCTTAAAAATGAAATTTAGACTTTGATCCCTTTTATCAAGAGGAAGCTCTGCCACTGCTCTTGCACCGAGCATAAGGTCTGCGTGAAACAACTCACCAAGATATTCGTCGAGGTCGGATTCCGGGATGTACCTGGTCGAAAATACCCATGCGTCATCTGTCAGTGATTGCTGGAGGGCACTAAGATTCTGCCTCCATTGAGACGCGAGATGCCGTGCAGCAAGAGCTCCGGCCACTAACTGATGGCTCCATTGAAAACTTTCGTCGTGTGTTTGTTGCACGAGATCATGCTTACGTAATAAGCCAATCAATTTGTTGCTATTCAGCCCATCGGCGCCATAAACATTTGAGCAAAGGCTCATCGCTCTCTTAAGCGGCGCCCCGATCACGCCAGCGCTGCATGCAGCGTTGCCATCAATAACGAGCATTTCGAAGGCTATGGCTGATGCTATTTCCAGTACGCTAGTTCTGGGAAGATCTGACGAAGAATCTTGCGACGAAAGCTCAAGATCCCGGTCGGTGCGTGCAGAGACAATTGCATCTAACAAATCGCCCAGCGTGTTCCCTAGTTGTCGAGAGTCTTTCCAGAGTTTGAGGGCGGTCCGGACCGCAAAGGGAGTCCACATGAAAAGTCCTGTCGCTCGCGTAGCCATTGCTCGATGGGCATTTGCGAATTCGGCGACATCCGACTTATCATCGAGCTCATGCTGTGCGAGGGCTAGGACTCTGCCGGGAGTGAGCGGCACAAGATGAAGTGATGCACATGGGATGGTAGGTAGAACCGTGCGAGCTACTCGACTGTCTTCGCGTGACGTAAAAATACACGAGACCTTCTTCGAGTTCAGCAATGGTTTCAGTTCAGCGAAAAGTGCTTTCACTGCGTTCGGTGGGGCCTCGTTAATACCATCACAGAGAATTTGGATCTTGTCAGGGAGCACTCTCCAGCTACCACTTTTAACTCCAAGTTGCGCATGTACTATGGTGTCGAGGGTTCCCGGTTGGTACTCCGCGCAGGAGATAATAACGGAGAGCATGGAATTTGATTGCTCCCTTGCAGTTTCCGCTCGGACCAGCTCCAGCAACGTGGTTTTCCCTGCACCTCCTTCGGCGACAACTAGTGCGACCTCACCTGGCTCGAGCGCGGCCAATGCTTTCACAGTTAAAAGCTTTTTTCTTGCTGGTAGTTCATTTGGGCCTGGATCCGCGCCGGATAGCTCTACTAGGCCAGAGGGGAGTTTACCTTCTTCGAGTTGAGGTTGTACGACCGTTGTGAAATTCCTACTCCAGTCCTGATAGGCTTGGCGGTCAAATAGAGCTCGAGGATGCTCCCGAATAGCCGTAGATACGCGAAAGTAGCGTTCGAGAATGTTGAGAACTGAGTTCCAAGAGGGCGAAAGTGCAGAATCAAACTCATCCATATCCCAAGCGACAAGTCTATCGAGCGTGTTCACATACGAAGCAATAATTTTTTCTGCATCCTCTCCCTCTTTAGACACTCGTTCTCGCAAGTTGTATAGCTCACCTTTCTTAGCCTGACGGGTTAGTTGTTTGGCTTTATTCAGGATTTCAGCTCTATCTGTCTCTCGAAGCAGGCGACGTAACTCCTGAGTCACTCCACCGGTACAGATGAAGAAGTGAACTCCAACATCAGACTTTTCAAGGTGGGTTGTCAGTGCCACCTTTGCGGCCTCTTTAGCCAATAGGGGAAGCCCCAGACTAGCTTTTTGCCGTTTACATTGGATGCAGAGTTTCCTATTTGTATTTACTGCTACGCCATAAACATCGAACCCACCGTCACCGCTTCCTGCTGGTTGACCATCTACACGTAGCTCTAGATGCGACTGGATGGCGACAAAACACGCAAACACACATTTTTCAAAGTCATCGGCGGACAGCTTTTCGAAAGGTACAGACCTAGCTTCATACAATGGGGAAGAGTTTTCGGAAGGATCTGATGTTTGGGTCATTTGTAGTTCCGATAATGTGCTTTCGTTTAAGGGATCGCCGAGCGAGTATTTTGAAATAAGGCGAGATCATCAACAGCGCTTGCTATAAATCTATAACGTTCTGTAGGTTTACTCTGTTACAGGGAAGATCATGAAGTCATCACACATTTCACCGTAGTCTTTGATCTTTCAATAAGTCAAAATCAATAGACTGCTGCACACGACGCTTGGAGCTCCAATTACTACTCGAAATTCTCGCTGTGATTCTTAATAAGTCACTCACTTTAAGATGGATTAACACGAGTAAACCCATCAAAATATTCATAACTCATACACCCTTCCCCGAAGAGGCAAGACTTAAGTAATACAATGCACTACCTGACTGTAAAGATCCGCTAGCTCTATAGGTTTTTGCAAGAACCCCTCAAAACCTTTTTCTCTGTAGTTCGCTACGCTGACAAGATCACTGTAGCCAGTCATTACAATCACTGGGATGTTTGATTGCTGTCCTCTTAATTTCTTAAGAAGGTCTAGCCCAGTATATTGTGGCATCGTCATATCGGTAACCACCAAATCATAAGAACACTCAAGGTCTTTTATGTCATTTATTAGAGCTGACGAACTCTCGTAGATTTTAACTTTAGCGCCAAGGCCTTGGAGACAAGTTGAAACCACTTCTGCAACAGAAGCCTCATCGTCAACAACGGCTATTAACTTTCCAGACAGGGAGTTGACATCAACATCTGTAACTGATGTTTCCTTAACCTGCTCATAAGGCTCGACAACAGGAAAGTAAAGCTCGACATTAGTCCCATCACCAGATGATTCAATACATATATGGCCCTGTAAACCATGCATTAATCCGTGCACAATAGAGAGGCCTATTCCCGAACCCTTTTCCCTTTCTTTAGTTGTATAAAAAGGGTCAAAAATTCTCTCAAGAATAGAGTCTGGGATTCCCGTTCCGGTATCGCTAACACTTACAACCACATAATCTCCCTCAAAGTAATTTCGACAAGAGGTACATCGCCTTGGACTCACACAACCCTGCAGCTCGGCTCTAAACCTTAATACCCCCCCTGTTGGCATAGCGTCTCTCGCATTAAGCGTCAAATTCATCAACACTTGGCTCATCGAGGTTTCACTAAAGAAAAGCGGTATTTCCTCACCTTCAACTTGAAATTCAAGGGTTATGGTTTTTGGAAGAACAGGACCTATAAAACTTTTGAAGTGATTAAGTGTATCAACAAGGGAGAGTATAATATTTTTCTCCTTATCTCCTCTCGAAAACGCCAATAATTTACTCACAAGATCTTTCTCTCGCTCGCTAGAGCTAACAATTTTGTCGATGTACCTTTTCCAAGTAGAATTGTCATGGCTGGCCAATTCTCTTTGTAATAATCTGGCATAGCCCAATGAAACCGACAGCATGTTATTGAAGTCGTGAGCAATCCCACCAGTTAACAGACCTAGAGCCTCCAGCTTTTGCATTTGCAGCAGGTTATGTTCTAACTTCTTTCGCTCCATCTCCACACGCTTTTTTTCAGTTATGTCCGTTTGGATCGAAATATATCGGTCAATCTCTCCCCTCTCGTTAAGATGAGGTACCACCGTAGAGTCCATCCAATATTGTCCGCCCTGTTTATTGCAATTACAGATCTCCGTACGATAGACCTCACCATTTGTAATTCCCCCCCAAAAGCGCTGCCAGAAAGCATCGTCATGGACACCTGAGCTTATCTTGTTGTTATTCGCACCAATGAGCTCTTCGCGCGAATAACCGGAGACTTCAACAAAGTTATCATTTACATAAAGAAGGGTGCCCTGAGGGTCTGCAATACTGACAATAGCGTGATGGCCGACGGCATACTGTTGGTACAGCAAGTCTTTTTTATAATATTGAGCCTCCTGCTGAACGGATCGATAATCAGAGACATCCTGAAAAAAACCCTCAAGGACCTCGGGTTTTCCTGCATCACCCACAATTACACTTCCAACTGATCGAACCCAAATGAGGCGTTTTTTTGCGGTTATAAGGCGGCACACCACAGCCCATGACGCCCCATTTATAATGGCGCGCTCCAAAATGCCCTGTATTAAAGGCCTTCCTTCAGGGTCATCCTCAGGATAAAACTCCAACGCAGCCTCAAGAGTTGGCTCATAATCTGGCGAAACCTCATGAATCTCTTTGGTGACTGCCCCCCAATGGAGCTTTCCAGTACCAAGCTCCAACCGCCAGTCACCAATGCCATAGCCACTCATTACTGAGCCTGCCAAGTCATCATAAATTGATTGATTTCTATCCATTCTCTAGCTCCACCAGCCAGCTGAATCACTCTGCTGTCAGTATTTAGTTTACAAGAGTTCTAGCAACCATTAATATCGATATTATCGTTTTAATCAATTATATCGATTCCCGCCAAAACAAATTATGAGTGCATCTTCCACCAAAAACAAAGGCTGGCTAAGCCCTGCTGAGGCAGCCAAGCTTTGCAAAGTATCCCCTATCACCATCCGACTTTGGGCCAATCAAGGTAAACTCAACAGTAGTACGACTGCTGGCGGGCATAGGAGATTTTCCTATGAGGATATCGAAACCTTTATAACCCCCCCTAAAGAGCCAGAAAACCGCCCATTGCGCATCCTCATAGTTGATGATGAAAAGGACTTAACAGAGTTATTGGCCGATCTATTGTTAGGCTGGTCTAACCAACTTGAAATACATAGCGTTAACAATGGTTTTGAAGCAGGAATGCGCACTGTAGAGATCGTACCGGATCTCGTATTACTCGATGTAAGAATGCGTGGTCTTCAAGGTGACGACGTCTGCAACCTCATAAAGCACAACCCCATCACCACCAACGTGCCCGTCATTGCCATGACAGGCTATCCCAGCGAACAGATTAGTCAACGAATGATAAAAGCCGATGCAATTACGGTACTGTCCAAGCCATTCGATACCGCTGAACTATACTCTTGGTTGGACAAGTTATTTGGCCAACAACATCAGACACACACGCTGTAGCCAAGCGCTGCAGAGAATCTTTAAGTAGGAAGAATGTATGCCATCCCTTGTTGAGAAAGCGATAGATTTAGCAGTCAATGGACTTAACAACCTAAATGGCACGCACTTTTTGGATGAACTTGTGCGCCAACTCTCTGAATTGATTGGATCAGATTACACCTTCGTCAGTGAGTTATCTGAAGATTGTCAAAATGCGAAAACTAGGGCGCTTCACGCCAAAAGCCAGAATTCAGAAGGTTTTAGCTACCCACTTGAAGGAACGCCATGCCAGGGTTTGATAACCAATGATGCCTGCTGCTTCCCCCAAGGTATTCCCAACTTATTTCCTGATGATCAGTTTCTCATTGACATGGAAATTGAGGGCTATCTAGGCATCAGCCTTCGCAACAATGAAGGCAGGGTGTTTGGCATTATGGCTGCGCTATTCAAACAGCCAATCACGAAGAAGGAGCAGATCTTAAGCGCTTTCAAAGTCCTCGGTATAAGGGCAGCAGCAGAGCTTGAGCGCGCTCAATATGAGCAAGCACTAAAATACCAAATCAACGACCTGGCCCATCAAAACGAACAGCTTCGTGTAGCTCAGCAGATTTATGATTATACCTCTGATGGGATCATCGTCACCGACAGTGACAACAATATCATTTACATCAATGAAAGAATTGAGCAAATGTCTGGGTATAACAAGGAAGAACTTTTAGGAAAGAGCCCCCGACGCCTGAATTCGGGCCTACAAAGCATAGACTTCTACAAGCAACTCTGGCAGAGCTTACAGACAAACGGGCACTGGCAAGGAGAATTTCTAAACAGACATAAAGACGGAACAACATACCCCATAGCTACAGCGATTACTGTCATACCGAACGAAAAGGGAGAGCCGCGTAAACATGTGGCGATTCACCGGGATATCACGAAAGAAAAGCAAACACAGAAACTTATTAACTTTCAGGCGACACACGATCTCCTTACCGGCTTGCTAAACCGCCATGAAATGAGCAAGCAGATCGATCACCACATCTGCAACAGCAAGCCAAACGAGAAGCAATATGCCTTCATTCTTTTCGACCTAAATAACTTTTCAGAAATAAATGATAACTTAGGCTATAAGCAAGGTGACGCATGCCTTCGAGAAACAGCAAAACGAATAAGAGCCGGCACACCAGACCAAGCGACGATCGCCCGACTCAGTGCGGATCAGTTTGCTGCACTTATCGCCATTGAAAAAAGAGAGGATGTTGATCAGCTATTGAAAAGCATAACGAACGAGTTTGATGATCCTTTTGTTACCCCTAATAACTACCCCCAGAAGCTATCTCTTTCTATTGGTGTCAGCTTTTACCCTAATGATTCCAGCAATGCCGAAGATCTTCACATAAATGCAGAAGAAGCACTTCGCCTAGCCAAGACAAACAGCAAAGAGTCCACAATATTATTTAACAGTGGACTGAAGAAACAAGTTGAACGACGAAAGAGAGTCCGATATCGCCTAAAACTTGCAATAAGAGACCGATTAATCACACCTTTTTTCCAGCCAATTATCGACATAAAAACCGGAAAATTAACTCATTGCGAGGCACTGGCGCGATGGCACGATGAAGAACTAGGACAGGTATTTCCTGATGAATTTATTCCTATTTCTGAAGAGTTTGGCTTAACTACAAAGCTTGGACTGTTAATGTCCGAAAAGTCGATACAGGCAATTTCACAACTAAACCAACGATTTAATCAATCCATTGGGGTGACAATCAATAGATCCCCCCAAGAATTCAATACAATAAAATCTCAAGATCCTCTCGTTGAGATAGCAAGAAAGAATAATTACCCTCTTGAGAAAGTTACCATTGAGCTCACAGAGAGCTTAATGATACATAATCCTCGAAGAGCTAAAGAACAACTCAATAAACTTAGAGACTTAGGTTTTGTTTTGGCTATGGATGACTTTGGTACGGGTTATTCATCGTTAGCGTATCTGAAAAATCTTCCCTTCCATGCATTAAAAATAGATCGGTCTTTTGTACAAGATATTTACCAAAAAGTCGAATCGAAAATGTTGGTAAAGGCCATTATAGAGATGGCCAAAAACTTCAAAATGAAAACGATTGCAGAAGGCGTCGAAGATGCCAAGCAATTGGAAATCCTGAAAAAACTGGGTTGCGATTACGCCCAAGGGTATTATTTCAGTAAACCTCTGCCTATAAAGCACTTTGAAAATTACTTAATCAGCGAGCATTTAGATAGCCCCCCCTCACCAAGAAAACATGTGCTCCAAGATTAATGCTTAAAAGCTAACGACCAATATAAATTGAATTGCATCCATTTTTATTGAAGATCATTTAAGGAAATTACAGTGAGAAAGAATCTACCCGTTCACAACAAAGAAAATAACTTCTCAAGTCATAAGCGGATCGTTTCAACCACTAATACAACCGGCGTAATCCAACATGTTAATGACGATTTTATAGAAATCAGCGGATTTAATGAAGATGAGCTGATTGGGCAGCCGCACAACTTGGTTCGGCACCCTGACATGCCTGAGGCAGCCTTTAAAGACATGTGGAAAACCTTAAAACTAGGTTCGTCGTGGATGGGAATGGTAAAAAACCGATGCAAAGATGGAAACTTCTACTGGGTTGATGCCTTTGTCAGCCCAATGACCGAGAACGGCGAAACGGTTGGGTACCAATCGGTACGCTTAAAACCCTCCAAATCAACGGTGACCCAAGCATCTAAACTGTATTCAGCTCTACTAGGAAAGAAAAGCTCACTCTTTGGATCATTACTTTCCTGGCGCCCCAGTATCCATTCAGCCATATTTTTAGTGGCAGCCTCTGCGGTTGTGACTGCGACACTGTGCGGTCAGCTCCTCGAAGCTAATATCATGAGCACATCAATTCAATTAGGCTCAGGCCTTATCGCTGGATTATTTGCATCCTCCATTGTGGCCCGACCATGGAAGGCGGCCGCCAAAGAGGCAAGCATGGTATTTGATAACATCATCGCGCAACAGGTTTACACCGGGCGAAGCGATGAGCTTGGCCAGATGCTTTTAGCCATAAAGTTTTTGAAAGCACAGCAAAACACTATTATTTGGCGCAGTGCCGATGCCGCCAGTAGCCTGCAATCTGTAGCCAATAATGCTTCCGGTATAGCCGCTTCTACCGAACAATTCATGACAAACGTGAATCAAGAGGTCGATATGGTGTCATCAGCCATGACAGAAATGACAGCCACTGTTCACGAGATGGCTCAAAACGCGTCCAAAACAGCAGATGCCACACAAGATGCCTATAAAGAAGTCATGCATGGAAAGGAGGTTGTGTCATCAAATACAGACGTCATCAACGAGCTGGCGGCTAAAATTGACGAGGCTCATCAAGTGGTTAACGAGCTACACAGCAATAGTGAGAAAATCGGCTCCGTTGTAGATGTGATCAGCGCGATTGCCGAGCAAACCAACCTGCTAGCCCTTAATGCAGCAATTGAAGCCGCTCGAGCCGGAGAGCAAGGGCGAGGGTTCGCAGTTGTTGCCGACGAAGTAAGATCTCTTGCATCAAGAACTCAAAGCTCAACCGGAGAAATCACAGAGATAGTTCAATCTATTCAGTCTTTGGCCAAGAAAGCCTCACAGTCAATGGACAGTAGCAAGGCATCGACAAACAAGAGTGTTGAGCAAGCTCAAGCAGCGAGCCAAGCGCTCAGCACCATTCAAGATAATGTCAACATAATCACCGACATGAGCACACAGATTGCGACTGCTGCTGAAGAGCAATCACTTGTGTCTGAGGAGATCAATCGTAATGTTGTAAATATTAGCAATAGTGGAGAGCAGACCCTTGCAGGCTGCAATCAGAGCATGCAGGCCAACGCGGAGTTAGTCACTCAGGTATCCCGCCTTAACAACATGATTACTCAGTTTGGTTAGTCGATCGAACACTTCCTATTAAATGAACTTTAAAACAATCCATTTAATAGGAGGCTGCACGATTTATAGGGAAATTAGATGGCACCAAACTGTATTTTTTGTAGTGACTGCCTCATAAGTGGCGGTAAAAAAAAGGCTTACCTATAACCTTACCAGCACGTGGTATTTGCCCACGCTCACTGCGCTGAACAAGACTTAATGCAGAAGATACTCTTTCAAGGGGGGTCATATAACTAAGCCGGGTGATAAAAATCTTAATGAGCTCAAAGAGATGGCGTTTACAAAAGACAATACCAGAAATGGAACCTCTCAAAATATCGACCTGTTTTTAATGAAAGCGCTGTGTCAGTTACTTATTGTTTCTTTATAAGATCCAGGTGTATAGGTGTTATGTGTTTTTGTCCCTGTTGTTAGAATAGGAAGATATCAACAGTTAATTAGTATCAACTCAAAACATCCATACTTTAGGTGGTGACTCATAGAGATCGTTTCAATCTATTTAATCTGCATTAAACGGAGTAAACTGCCCAAACCGCTCAAAAACACACACAACCATCAAGGCGTGAGAAAGCTGAATCTACAGTATAAATAGGGTTCTAAAGTCCTATAAGCAGATACCCCCTACCAACAGCCGGTCTAGCGTCACTCACACACCTAACGGCCCGCCGTATACTCGTGGCTACAGCGGGTTGAGCTGCCCGTACTAAAAACCCACGTTCAATGGACTATACCGGCCGCTAATCCGCTTGACATCTAAACAGCCCCCGTCCACCAGTATAGCGAGGCTTCGACAGGTCTAGCTTTCCTCCTATAGCAGCATTAATTTCATTCTCCCCGTAAATCCCCAGCTGAGCTGCCGTTTTCTCCAGAAGCTCAGTATCCCCAACGGAAAGCAGGCTTATCACAATACCTTTCTTATAGCATGAAAAATCATTAATACTCCAAGCTATAAAGAGATTAACTACTCTAACCTCTCTTCGAATAACCCTCATCAAACACTCAAGATTTATACCAGCTCTCACCGTCGGGTTCGATATAAATCCATACAAATCATCTCCACGAAGTTTTTCTGAAAGAACCGGTATGCATTCATGCGGAAGATTACTGGCTTGCGCAATCACTCCATGAAGATGAGCCCCGTTCGAATTAGCTATTTCTTCAAACAGATCACGCTCAATATCAAGTATCATTTTTCAGCCTTATTACCGCCAACAATATATGTGGATCACACGATTTCTGAAAACTAGTTAATATAAGGAAGTCAGTCTTGAAAACTCGAATTTTATCCTTATATTTTCCCTCTTCATGTAATTTCTCTGATTCTTTGTAGAGGTCGAAGCAGAGACAATACCGTCACTCACAATACTATCCCTCTGAAATGTCTGATCTTGCTCATCCAGATTATTCTGGACCGATTTAAATAATATTTTCCCAAATTCATACGCCCTAGAAAATGACGAGAATTTTGAGTCGTCATTTCGTCATACGTTTCTCATACAGTGTTTACGCTTTTACACTGTATTCAGCTTCGACAAAGCTACTTAGGACACGGGCTACTCACTATCATCCCCAATATCTCACCCCTCAACTCGAAGCATACTTAATATCAACAAAAACCAGTGCCTGCTCATTCAATACAACAGCAAAATCATTACTCGAACCTATATATTCATGAAAACCTCTAGGAATACTAAAATACCCCCCCTTATCAATCTTAACCCTCTCCGCACATCCCAATACCACACGTTGAATTCGCCTAGACTCGCCACACCTCGAAGATAGACGTTCAACGCCCTCCCTTACAGATTTCCATCTTGACTCCGAGAACAAATGCATAACAATATCACCATCCCATGACACCATAGGCGAAAAAGTCATGACACCTGACAACCCTTCTCTAAAAAAGACAGCCTGATCAGGGATTTTATATAGACCTCCCCCCACAGCCGGTAAAATAACATTCAAAGCTCTACCGCTCCTCATGTTGAATAACGGTCAAATTTAAAAAACACGCTATAATGTTAAAATATTTTCACAAAAAATAATTTAAACATCCATCTTAAGTAATATATCGCAAGAAGCTCGATAGCTTCATTCGTAACTCAACCACTCTCCAACCAAGCACAACGACAATACCTAGATACCACCTCAACCACTGGACATACCGATAATCGCGCTCATTTCAAAAAATATAGTCTTCCCTTCCATTGATCTACCTTTATGATTCATACACCCAGACATGAAATCTATATCAGAGCCTTCCTCACCTTCCCTCTTAGTACAATCAACTATATCTGATCTTAATATTTCTACGCATCTGAATAAGTTCGCTGTCTTGGATGTTAGGTAGTCTGACAACACAACCCCTACGAGCTTTACCATAGGTTTCGTCTCGAACAAGAGATTCGTGAAAACTAACACGTCCGCTTTCATCAATTTTAATGAGATTAAGATCAAATAATGTATGCAGGTCAGCACGAAGCAAGATCCCGTTAGCCACACTGTAATCAACCTTGTGCTTATGTGGGACGATATGAGCAGCCTCAAGAACCTCAACTATCTGACAACCCGATATAGCGCACTTATTATCATAAGCCTTTAAGAGTCTTTCCCTAAATTTCGACTGCCCTCGCCTTAGTTTTATCTGAACATATATATCATTAGGATTACTATGAAGCTCGGTGACAGAATTTCCA
>Ga0105358_10001651_pt1 | contig 11916 bp, 11 predicted proteins | sample GOMGulsemesocosm_5_FD_83509 | JGI IMG/M metagenome (GOLD analysis project Ga0105358, IMG submission 83509) | Methane-oxidizing microbial communities from mesocosms in the Gulf of Mexico - GOM15C Gulf of Mexico | ecosystem: Environmental > Aquatic > Marine > Cold seeps | place: Gulf of Mexico...
CAACAACAACGTGCTACAACAGAGCTAAAAATTAATGGTTTTAGGCATAAATTTGAAAATGCCGAAACCAATGCCATTACTAATATACCTATTAAGGGGAGCACTGGACCAAAAGTAAATGCTGCACCTAGTACATGTCCAAGAAGACACTCAGCTCGACAAATTGGTAAAAATAGCCCTGTAATTAGAACACCTAAAGCCATATACATCGTAATATTTTCGTAGCCAAATTTGAAAGCTAACGACTGTAAGATACTTACGATTAGCATTCCGAAAAAGTCAATTAAAATTCCATTGGGTATTTTGGGGGGCAATAAATACATAATCAGGTGGGAATGTAATTCTTTTTTTAATCCGTGATGTAGAAAACCAAGCTAACAAAGGAAGAATAACTATCCCCCACCCGTTAGATATTGATGGAAAACCCGAACGATTTAGTAGGTAATGACTTAATACGCCACCATTGATATATTCCCAGAATAAATGACTAAGTTCGAAAGCAACCACTATCGAAATCAGGTAAGTAATTAAATATCGTACGGGGTGATGCTCTGTATAGAGACGTCTGTGTAACATGACATGAATAATTCATGAGAAAATATATGGAAACTTTTTAGGCCAACTTCTGCTTAACGTAATTTGCAATCGTGATTTTTAGGTGTTTTTAACCTCTGATACGTTTACTTTGTTAAGGTTTTTAGATATCAGCCAGAACACAAGGCCTAATCAGCAGATCATTACTTCCAAGGATTTAACCTTTATCGCCTTGGTGTCAAATTCAATGAAATATAGTACAGAAATAATTTTACGTGCTTTACTTAAATGCTTTTCTTCAAGCTTATTAGATTGCACTACTTCGTTTTTATAAATAATGAATTTATCTAAATCTTGTAATTGTAGGTGAGTATGTTTGATTAATATCAAGCATACTTTTCAATTATTTCGTATGCTTACTTTAATTACTCCTAAATAGATAAAGGATACTGTCATGACAGAAATCAATACAATACTATATGCTACTGACCTTGGAAAACATACCAGACCCGCCTTTCGTATGGCGGTGACTCTTGCCAAACAAAGTAACGCAAAAATTCACTTTCTATACGTAATCGAACCATTGAATGCTAATACAACATCGATGGTTAATTCGTATCTATCAGAAGGAACCGTAGAGGAGCTATATCAGCGTTCGGTTGATGATTTACATAAGCAAGTTAAGGAGAGCATTGATAAATTCTGCCTAGAAGAATTAGACGGTGAAGAGTTTCCCGGTGGTAAACCGATAGCAGATATTATTGAAGGTTCACCTGCCGCGACCATCATCAAAGTAGCGGAAGATAAAAATGTTGACCTTATTGTAATGGGTAGTCATGCACATAGTGTATTAAACAGCCTGTTTATCGGCTCGGTAGCGGATAAAGTTGTGAACAGATCAACTACTCCGGTATTACTTGTGCCACTTAAAAGTGACTAATTAACAGTACGAATTTTTGTAATATAACCAAATCGCCTCATTACGTTCTCATTAGAAACGTATTGAGCTGATGGGTAGATTAAAGTTGATTTAATCTAGCGACAGTGGGCACTGTATTAATTGACACCTAATTATCTAATACAGCTTCATATACTAGTGAAATAACACTGCCGTACTTACCGGTTTCAAACTGTTTGCCTTTAAATTGGTAATCTTTATCGTCACCTTCAATTTCACTATGGCGAGCGTTAGTAAGTAGAATAATAGCTAAATCGTGTTCAGGATCTATCACAGTGACGGTGCCTGTCCACCCAGTATGCCCATACGCAGAGCCACTGGCATATGGACCAAAGTGCCATTTTCTATCGCCATTATTGGCACGACGCCAACCTAAACCATAAGTGCCATTACCATCGTCAGGTTTAACAAACTGATCAATGACTTTACCCGAAAATAATTGTTTATCTCCGTAACCGCCACGGTTTAATAAGGCTTGTGCTAACACTGCCATATCTTTAGCCGTTGAAAAAAGCCCCGCATGACCAGCAACTCCCGCTAACGAGTGATAGGCTTTTTCGTCGTGCACTTCACCTTGTAAAACATAAGTACGTACATTTTCATAACTGACACGATTACCACGCGTTGTACCGTGAATTTCTGTGGCAGCAAATTGATTCTTTCTAAAACCTTTTTGCAATGGATTAAATACCGTATCCTTTAACCCAAGCGGATGATAAATATCATATTCAACATATAAATCTAACGACATGCCTGTTATTTTTTCGATGATCATACCTAACAACATATAATCGGTATCACTGTACATTCGTTTCGCTGAGCGACCGACCGCAAAAGGAACTTGCGTTAAAATAAGAGCTTTGGTTTTATTTGAATCGTGAGAAAAGAATTTTGGCCCTAAGTCATTATCACGGGTAAAAAACCTGACTTGCGGCGCGTAACCAGCATTATGGGTAAGAATATCTTTGACGGTACGTAGATCACGCCCTGCTCCACGATAGCTAGGTAAATAATAATTGATAGGTAAATTAGTATCGAGCTTGCCTTCATTCACCAACTTCATCAAGGCAAAGTTAGTAGCAAACATTTTAGTATTTGAAGCAATATCAAATAAAGTGTCTGTGGTCATTTTTACCGGCGTTGAAAGTAACTCCCCACCGTCTGCAAACTTTCTTGCGTAACCATAGGCACTATTTTTAATAATTTTGCCATCTTTAAGTACTAGCAATACAGCGCCAGGAAAGCCCTGTTTAATGTCTTCTTTAATTAGCGCGTCTACCTGAGTAAAGCTTTGCTTGTGCTTTGAGGTGTCATCTTTTAATACGGGGTAAGGAATGGTGATATTAACACTAGCACCTTCAGGTAATACATTTTCAATTTTAAAGGTATTGTCACCATTTTTAGTGCGTTTATTCAAGAGGTACTGATAACTATTATAGGCTTGCAAAGGATCGGAAATATTGATCTTTTCACCATTGATAAAAATATCTGCAGAAGTAGCATCTTGGTTATCGATGATAATTTCTCCTCGACCTTGATAGCTTTTAAAAATAGCTCTATCGTTTACTAGCTCTCGCGAGCTACGCTGTTGCTGAGGGAAAGTTTGATCTATTTGCCCCTTTTGACCCAAAACAGTATTAGAAGTTTTTACTGAAACCAACTCATGTTCGTATCTATCTAGCAGGTTTTTAGCACGTTCAGGCATATACTTTTCTAATAGTGCAAATAAGGTAGCAACTGTTTGTTCATCTGCTCTATCTGTCACTTTCCAAGGCACAAAGTGTGTTTGAAAGGCATGTAGCACTGCTTGGGTTTGGCTATCAAGCTCGCTAGTTTCTTGAACGCCATAACCATAGCGATTGAACGCTTGCTGAATTAAGCCAATATTAGGCATTTGCTCATCAAATAGTTGCCAGTACTTAAGCACCGTTTCTTGTTCGTACCACGCGCCAATACCCGCTTGATATAATTGATACCAAGGAAAACGGGGCCCGGGATCGCTTTTTCTCTCAGGGGCAATATCACTGTGTCCAATAATATTTGTTGGTGAAATATCGGGATTTTTCTTCAATATTTCTTTTGAAAGCTCAATCAACAATTCAATTTGTTTGGGATCATAATCTGGAAAGAAACACATTTGATTAGCTGCTAAGTTCTTATTTAATAGAGGTTGCCCTCTTACTAATTCAATTTGTTCTAGGGGGAGGCGCTGACATTTAGGGACGTTAACAATTTCAATGCCAATTGATTGATCATTAACAGCCGTTCTGCCTTGCCAATAACTACTGCCCGCATGCCAAGCACGCTCATTTTCATTAACAAGTTTTAATACTTTAAGTTCATCATCAAGGTAAGTTTTATCGTGACTTTCTGGCACCAAATAATGAGAACTTACATTGTCTTTATGAACTAACTCTTGCAATGAACCTTGATAATCTTCAGCCGTATAATGCATGATCAAAAATTTAATACGCTGACCATAATTTTTTGAATGCATTTCCTCTATCTGCAAGGTATTTGACATACAACTAGTTAAAAAAATACATACGGAAAAGATCATAACTTTAAGAAAGTGTTTATTGATAGTATTCGTCACGGTTAAGTCCAGATTATAAATTTTTAGAATATCTCTTTTTATATTAAGTAGTTTACACCCATATATCAGCTAAGTTGTGCAAATTGATAGCAATTTAGTTTTTATTCGTTCTGACGTTATTACCTTTTAAGCGAAGTTATAAATTATTTATTACTACTAATAAGCTAATTTACAAATATTTGAACAAAATAAATTGAAAATTAACACTAAATACTAGATATGATAAATAAATTAATGATATAAACAACAATACAAAAACAAAATAATTTATTACCAGTTCTTTATAACTATAGGTTTTTATGTCTACGTTTACTAAAATTAAAGCAATTAAAGACTCTCTTTCGCATAGTGAAACTAAGCTTGCTGATTTCATTCTTAATTCACCCAATACAATAAGAGAACTTTCCTCTCAAGAGTTAGCGAATGTAGCGGGGGTTAGTCAATCAAGTGTTGTTAAATTCACTCAAAAGTTAGACTATAAAGGCTACCCTACTTTTAAATTAGCGGTTATTGATGCCCTTAATAGTGAGGCACTTAGCAGTGAACAAAATAATGAGAATTTGCATGGGAAAATAACCCTTAACGATTCTCTAGAACAATTAGCGGCAAAACTGCTTAGCAGTAAAATATCGGTATTAAATGAAACTAAAAACCTCAATGAAGAACAATCTATTGAGCAAGCTGTTAGCTTAATTAAATCAGCTAAGCGCATTCTTATCTGTGGTTTAGGTGGTTCAGCGCTTGTTGGCTATGATTTTTCTTACAAATTACAAAAAATTGGTTTCTCTGCTATCGCTAATGCTGACTCTCATGCCCAACTTGCTCTCGCGGCAACATATAGTAAAGGTGATTTAGTTTTTGCTATCAGTGAATCAGGGCAGACTCATGAAATAGTGCAAATTTGCCAGCAAGCAAAACAAAATGGTGCTAGTATTATTTCCTTAACAAAATACGGTAAAACACAAGTATCAAGCTTAGCTGATATAAAACTTTACTCAGTTGCAGAAGAAGAGTCTCTAAGACTATCCTCTATTTTGGCTCGCACAGCGCAAGAATATATTATTGACGTTTTGTTTATTGCGATCACTCAGTCGTCAAGGCAAAGTCGAAAATTATTAGAAAAAACCAACACTACCGTGGCTGAATTTAGAAAGTCTAAAAGTAAATAATAATTACCGCTAAAAAGCTATTTTTATAACGGTAAATTACAAATCTCTATACAATAAATAAGGTGCTCTTAAGGTTTTGAAGTTAAGTAAACCTTGTTGCCAACTTTGTTTTATTTGTTGCTGCGTTTTACCTGCTACTATCGCTTTTCTTAACTTATCAGTACCACTGAGTTTATCCATAAAACTAGCTCGAGTAAAAAACTCAGCGTCTGATGCTTGAAATGCTTTATGCCACTGAAGAATAAAAGATAAGTCTATACCCTTAACTTTACTGCGTCGTAAGTCTTGCCCAATAAGATTTTTATTCATTAATTTAGGGCTAGATGCAGCGCCAGGAGTAGAAATAGGCATAAAGTCAAATTCCCCCAGCGTTACTTTATCATGACCAATTACCTGAAAGGGAAAGTCAGTACCACGACCAATACTTACCGGGGTCGCTTCAAAAAAACCAAGAGAGGGATAAAGGTTAATGGCAACATCATTAGGTAAATTTGGACTTGGTTTTATTGGCAGTGAGTAAGTCATTGTCCGTTGATAATTTTTCATACTCACCACGGTTAAATCAAGCTCATTAGCACTATTAAGCCAATCCTCACCTTTAAACATTAACGCCAACTCAGCGATTGTCATACCATGTAATAAAGGTATTTTATGCATGCCAACAAATGAAGTAAATTCAGGCTCTAGTATGGGTCCGTCAACAAAAGCACCGTTTGGATTAGGTCGGTCAAAAACAATAAAGCTCACACCAGCATCTGCTGCCGCTTCCATCATATAGTGCATCGAACTGATATAAGTATAAAAACGCACGCCAACATCTTGAATATCAAAAATAATCACATCAAGATTGGCCATAGCCTCTGCTGATGGTTTCCGGTTTTTACCGTAAATAGAAATTAACGGGATACCTGTTTTATTATCGACACTAGAGCTAAATTTTTCGCCTGCATCATAATCACCACGAAAACCATGCTCAGGTGCAAAAATAGCCTGCACATTAATATTCTTAGCAATAAGCATATCAACTACATGCTTGTTAGCTACTTGTGATGTTTGATTGACTACCAAGCCAACTCTTTTACCCGTTAACATCGGCAAGTAATCTGTTACTTGTTCCGCACCCAGAATAATCTCTTTGTTGCTTACCTTTACTTGCACATCATCAACAGGATTACTCGCGTTGCAAGCAAAAAGTACCGAGCATAACATCATACAAAGCAAAGTTAGTTTTGTTGATATGTTAATGAAAACGCGTTGCATGGCATAAACCTCGAAAGCTAATTGCTACTATTATGGGTATTATTCTGACTGTGTTGATTGCTCAACAGCCTTACGTAAAAAGCCTTTATTTTTCAATAAAGCAGCCTTTGCTGGCGCTACATCCAAGCCAGTTAATACCATAAAAGTCGCTAATTTAGTGTTATTTTCTGCCATATCTAAAACATCTTTAGCACATTGGTAATCACACTCAGTTGCCTGCATAACTATTCTTACTGCGCGAGCATAAAGCTTTTCATTACTACAACTTACATCAATCATTAAGTTGCGATAACTTTTACCACTGCGGATCATGCTCGCGGTAGTAAGCATATTAAGAATTAATTTTTGTGCGGTGCCCGACTTCATACGTGTTGAGCCTGTTAATGCTTCAGCGCCAACAACAGCGCAAATATTTATATCATTGGCTTGTGCAAATTTTTCATTATAGCTACAACTCAAGCCAACAACAGTTGCACCAATACTTTTACCATAATTCATTGCCGAAATAACATAGGGTGTTCTGCCACTGGCAGCAATACCAACTAATACATCTTTAGCGGATAACTTAGCGTCTTTTAAATCATCAATTGCCATAGATTCACTGTCTTCTGCACCTTCAACTGATTTTTTTATAGCTTTATCTCCCCCGGCAATAATACCTACCACTTGCTTATCACTTACGCTGAATGTTGGCGGACATTCAACGGCATCTAAAATCCCAAGACGACCGCTAGTACCTGCGCCAATATAAATAAGACGACCACCATTAGCAAAAGCGTCGACAATTTTTTCCACCGCTTTAGCAATATCTGGAATAATAAATTTAACTATGCCTGCAACTTTCTGATCCTCATTATTAATTTTCTCCAACACACCAGTTACATCAAGTATATCGATATCTAGTGTATCGGGGTTTTGTCCTTCGGTGGTTATGGTTTTAAGTTCATCAATTAGTTCAGACTGTTTGTTCATTCGCACAGAGCTCATGGTTAACCTTGTTAGTTAAATTTTTACTTGAATTAAATCAAGAATACATTATTCCAAAAAAACATACAAACAACGAATTTAAATAAACACAAATAACATCAAAAATATTAAATTATTCACCTAATAGAAGCATGGTATACTCCAAAAAACAGCTGATTACTACTAATAGAAACAACCTATGAGCTACCGTTCCAGAAAAACACAGGCAATTATCAATTTATCAGCTTTGAAAAATAATTATGATAAAATTGCAGGTTTGGCACCACTGAGTAAGACTATTGCTGTTATTAAAGCAAATGCTTATGGTCATGGTGCTATTGAGATTGCTAAAAGCCTCCACTCTCTAGTACCGGCTTTTGCCGTAGCATTTATTGATGAAGCAATGGTGTTACGTAACGCGGGAATTACCTTACCCATTTTAATTCTTGAGGGTCCTTTAGATAAGGAAGATTTTGCCTTAGCGAAACAGCATGATTTTTGGTTGATGCTACATAATTCTGAGCAAGTATCATGGTTACATCAACAACAGCCTACTTACAATGAAAAACTTTGGCTTAAAATTGATACCGGAATGAATCGATTAGGCTTTAGCCCTAAAGACGCTGAACAAGTCATTGCCAACTTAACCGATGAACAAAAAAAAGAACTGGTGCTTTGTTCCCACTTTTCTAATGCTGACGAAATAGATAACCCAAAAACATCAGCTCAAATCAGTTGTTTTAAAACAATAGCCGACAAATATTCATGTCAATTGAGCATGGCCAATTCTGCTGGAATAATTAATTGGCCCGAAAGTCATGCTAACTTCAATCGACTTGGTATCGCTTTATATGGTACGAATCCATCAACAACAATCAAAAACATGCCAGTTAAATTAACTCCTGTCATGACACTACAGTCTACGATTATTGCTTTAAGAGAATTAAATATAGCGGAGTCTGTTGGGTATGGTGAAACTTGGCAAGCTAAACAGGCTTCAGTGATTGCTACCGTTGCAATAGGCTATGCTGACGGTTACCCAAGACATGCACAATCAGGCACACCTGTATTTATCAATAATCAATTAGCTCCCATAGCAGGAAGAGTATCTATGGATATGATCACTGTAGATGTCACTAATATTGCTAATGTAAGATTAGGTGATTTAGTCGAGCTATGGGGCGAAAATCTCAACGTTGAAATAGTAGCGGAACATATAAAGACTATAAATTATGAATTACTGACTCGCGTTTCTGCACGAGTACCTAAAGTATACATTAATGAGTAAATATTACCTTATACCAGTTTCATTAATTAGGTGATCTATTTTATACGTAGGAAAAACTGCCAAATACAAGGCATTTATTTTAATAACTAGTTGTACTAATTGTTAAATAAATAACGAAGTAGTTGGTGGTTTTAACAAGTAGAAATGATCACATAGTTAGTGAGATTGGTATTATTAGCGTAAGAGCACTGATAAGGTACTTTACAATATCCACAATGTATCAACTACAAGCGACTCAATAAATTACGTTACAGGTGAAATACATCGCGAAATATTTCATTACTCATTTTATTCAATTATTCAATACCTAAGTATTTGTGCACTTGTACCGACAAGCGCCAATTATTTTCGATACAACTCGCAATAGCTAGCTCAGTTGCTCGCGTTTTTTGGCTGATAGGTTGTAAATAAACGGGCGTAGTTCTTATTTTATGTTCAGTTAACAATGCTTTTAAGTCTTCAATGTGTTGCTCAGTCGCTACAGGATGTTTAACTTCATCAGCACGTACCATAGCACTATTAAGGATAGGATAACCGCCACGCATATTCACTTTGGGTGAAACGGTAACCCAACATTTTTTTGATACCTTAATTTCAAACGTACCAGAAGTTTCTACTTGCGTACTACAACCTAACTTTTCAAAAGCATGACATAAAGGTGCTAAGTCTTCCATGCAAGGTTCGCCACCAGTTATAACAATATGTTTGGCTTTATAATTACGCTTCACGACTAATGCTAGGATTTGCTCAACCGAGAAACTTGCCCACTGTGGCGTTTCTTGTGATTTGGCTAACATGACTTCTTGGTTTACTTCATCACTCAGCTCGACTTCCCATGTATGCTTAGTATCACACCACGAGCAAGCAACAGGGCAACCTTGCAAACGAATAAATATTGATGGCTGACCCGTAAAAGAGCCTTCACCTTGTATAGTTTCAAAAAGTTCGTTAATTTTGTATTGAATCATTTTAATTTGTGCTTTTGCCTATGGTGTTAATCAAGTAAAATATGTCGCATTGATTATACCAATTAAATTAATTAATGGATCAATTTTTAGTGAGGATAAATTTTCAAGAACAAGGCGCTTGATTGACCAATAGCTGGCTATTGGGATTGAAAGCAACGATGTTATTGGATATTTAGATCATTAAAAAAGATTACTTAGTTAGTTTGATTGGTATCAAACCTTATTTATTTTTAAGAGACCTTACTATGACAGAAAAAGCTACGACAAAAGCAGGTATGACTGAAAAAGTTGTTGTTATATATTCCGGCGGAATGGATTCATTTACCGTACTTAATCGTGCACTAAAAGATGGTAAAAAGGTGTATGCGCTTTCGTTTGACTATGGCCAGCGCCATGTAAAAGAATTGGAGTGTGCTAGTAGTGTATGTGAATCTTTAAAAATAAATCATAAAGTGATTGATATTTCATCTATCAATCAATTATTAGCAGGTTCTTCGCTGACGGATGATATTGAGATTCCAGAAGGTCATTACGAAAGTGAAAATATGAAATCAACTATCGTGCCTAACCGTAATATGATTTTACTCTCGTTAGCGGTGGGCTATGCAGTGTCAGTTGGCGCTGCACAGGTTTATTATGGTGCTCATAGTGGTGATCATGCTATTTATCCTGATTGTCGTCCTGAGTTTGTGCAAAAAATGAATGATGTTTGCCAAATTGCTAATTATGAAAGTGTTGAAATTTTCAGCCCTTATTTAGAGGTAAATAAAACGGCAATTTTAGCTGATGGGCTTAGCATGGGCTTGGATTATAGTAATACGTGGACTTGCTATAACGGCAGAGAAAAAGCGTGTGGTAAATGTGGAGCCTGCCAAGAGCGCCTTGAAGCTTTTAGTGAGAATAAAATGGTAGATCCTATTTCATACGAGTGACATACTATTTAAATATTAACTATTATTTTCACAAAATTTAAAATAATTTTATGACTGATGCTTTACCTAATAAGCTCACATCAAGTGAGACATTAAGAATAAAAACTTACCAGTTGCTAGAAAGTGAAACCAGTAAAAATTTCACTGCAAAAGCAATCAACTTATTTTTAATCGTTCTTATTATTAGTAATGTTATTGCGGCAATTTTTGAGTCGGAAGCTAATTATCATGAGGTGTTCCACCAAGAATTCGCTTTATTTGAGTTTATTTCTCTTTCACTTTTTTGTGTTGAGTACTTGTTAAGAGTTTGGTGTTGTATAGAAAACCCCAAATATCAAAACGTCTCAACACTAAAGGCTAGAACCAACTACATATTTACCCCCGTAGCATTAATTGATTTAATTGCCATTTTACCTTTTATTATTGCCCTATTTTTTGCCATTGATTTAAGAACACTGCGTTTATTAAGAGTATTGAGGTTATTGAAATTGACTCACTACTTTAAAGGCTTCAATATTTTCATCAATGTTATTACTAAAGAATTAAAAAGTATTTCTGCAGCCATGCTGGTGATGATGTTTTTAATTGTTATTGCCGCCAGTTTAATGCATTCGGTGGAAGGTAAAATACAGCCAGAGGTTTTTGGTAGTATTATTCAATCTTTTTGGTGGGCCGTTGTTACAATGACTACCGTAGGGTATGGCGATGTAGTACCTATTACAGGTATAGGAAAGGTTATTTCAACTTTTATTATGCTTATTGGTGTTGGTTTGGTGGCATTACCTGCTGCTATGTTAGCGGCGCGTTTTGGCGAAGAATTACGTGAACGGAAAAAAAAGCTAGATACTCAGATTAAGGGCGCATTAACTGACGGTTACATTGCTCAAGAAGAGTATCAAGCGCTAGAAATATTAGCAGATAAACTAGAAATTGAGCCTGACGAACTACAACGTAGCATTCAATTGTTAAAACAAGGACAACACAGTAAAAAATGTCCTCATTGCGGTAAATAAGAAAAATATCTTACTAACTCACTTTCTGATACTTAATAATATCCTGAATTTTAATTACTTTTTCTTCTATAGATTATTTTTGTCCTATGATTTTGTTTTAAGAAAATTTTTTTATAACTATTATCAACTGATAGTCTAGACTTAATAAGTGTCCAATGAATTATTGAGGATTATTTATGAGTAGTACGTGGACGTGCCAAGCGCGGTGTTTAATCAAAATGATAGATGCAAA
>Ga0105358_10001653_pt1 | contig 11913 bp, 8 predicted proteins | sample GOMGulsemesocosm_5_FD_83509 | JGI IMG/M metagenome (GOLD analysis project Ga0105358, IMG submission 83509) | Methane-oxidizing microbial communities from mesocosms in the Gulf of Mexico - GOM15C Gulf of Mexico | ecosystem: Environmental > Aquatic > Marine > Cold seeps | place: Gulf of Mexico...
CTATTAGTGAAAATAATTAGTCAAGAGACCTCTGCGCTACAAGTCTATCGAGTAGGCGGTGAAGAGTTTGTTATTCTATTTGATGATGAACTCTCTATAGGAATTAAAAAAACTGAAGATATACTCGCTACTGTTAATTCCTATAACTACAATGAGATTCACCATGAGCTGACTCTTAGCTTTAGTGCTGGCATAACAAAAATACATCATAATGAAAGTCTATCTGATGTGTTAAAACGAGCAGATAATTATCTATACCAAGCAAAAAACTCTGGTCGAAATATAATTATGAGTGAATTGAACGAAGCATAGTGCTATTTCCAAACTAAGGTTATAACGTCTTTGAAAGCAGTCAATTCTCCTATAGCTTCATTGATAGTAAGGGTATATATAGTTAATAATTATCAATATTTAATTTTCATTTATTAACTAGCGGTTTGTTATAGTTAAATACCACCATAAGCTAATGTCTTCTTATGGCTGCAAAGGAGACATTCCTGAGTACATTGTAAGGCTAACTACTGCCAATTAGAACTAAACAAAGTTTAATGTTTAAGAATGGAAACATCTATTTTGTCACAAGAAAATTAGATATGACATCCGACCGTTGTTATGACTAAACGTTACCATGAACACATTTTGTAAATGCCTCTATACTCGTTTTTAGTGAATCTTTACGCCATATAAAGGATGTGACAGAGTGTTGCCATTTTGGTGTCATTGGGTGAACTTTAAGGCTATTAGCGAAGGGGTAATTGTCCAATAGCGCAAGTGGAACAATGCCTACGCCCATACCCGCTGCCACGCAACTGAGTAGGGTGTGGTAGGAATTTATTTCAACCGCTTTTATAACATCTCTATCCTGCTTTAACCAATCGGTAAGGCGAGTGCGATACGCGCAGTTAGTACTAAACCCCATGATGGTAGTGTCATGTTTTAAATCTTGCGGGCATTTAATCAGTTTGTGCCCTAAATCGGATACAATCGTTAATGTTTCTTTAAAAATAGGTGTTATCACTAAACGGCTGTCTTTTTTAGGATCAGCAACAAGGGCCATATCTACTTCACCAGCCAATACCAGTTTTATCAAATCACCTGTTGGAGCTGTTTTAATTTCCAGCTCAACTTCTGGGTATTTGCGATGAAAACTCACTAAAGGTTCAACTAAACGGGTGGCAGCAACAGCTTCCATGGAGCCAATCTTTAATTTTCCTTTTGGACGGTTATCTTCTAATTCATCGAGAGTTTCCTGAGCTAATGTCAGTAACTTCTTAGCATTAGGGAGTAACTGCTCTCCTGTGGAAGATATTCTGAGACGGTTATTTTCTCTTATAAAAAGTGGCTTGCCCAGCTCTTGTTCGAGTTTTTTAACACGCGCGGTGACATTAGATGGCACTCGGTTAAGAATAGTTGCAGCGCTGGTGATCCCCCCATTTTCAACAACTTCAACAAAGACTTTTAAATCGGATAATTCCATGTTGACCTCGGTGCTGTTATCAATGGCAAGCAAACTTATTCACAATTAATGAATCCTCAATTCATTATTATTCATTATTAATGAAAGGTAAAGTGATTTAATGTTGCACCATTAAACAATGAGAGAGACAACCAATGGACAATACACAAAAAGGATACTGCTATGCCTTGGCAGCCGCACTTATCTGGACGGGATTTATTCTGATATCTCGTCTAGGTGGTATTAGTGAGCTGGGCGCATCTGATGTTATCGCTATTCGTTACATCACATGTTCAGCCATAGTTTTACCTATTTGGTGGTTTAAATTTCGCTTTAATTTATTGGATGCTAAATTAATTTCTTGCGGTCTTATTGGCGGCTTAGCCTATGCATTATGCATCTTTCAAGGCTTTCAATTGGTTCCGGCATCGCATGCTGCGGTGTTATTACCGGGACTAATGCCATTATTCATCATGGTATTCGCATTTTTAATTAATGGTGAGCGTAATTCAGTAGAGAAATGGTTTGGGATAGCCGTAATTACTCTGGGGATATTTGCCTTGTTTTGGCCAATGTTAAACAACCCACAGGAACTATCAATTGGACATCTTTATCTAGTAGCTGGTGCTTTGTGTTGGGCTGTGTTTTCGGTTTTGATTAAACGTTGGGGGATCAGCCCTTGGCAGGCAACGGTGAGTCTGGCTGTTATTACTTGTGTATTGTATTTACCTTTTTATATCGCTTTTTTGCCAAAAAAACTTTCTATGGCAATCTTGCCAGATATTGCATTACAAGCTTTTTATCAAGGGTTTATGGCTACCATTGTTCAGATGATTTTTTATGTCAGAGCGGTTCAGCTCATTGGCCCATCGTCTATGGGCGCGATGATGGCTATAGTCCCTTTGTTATCTGGTATATCGGCGCTATTTATTTTTAATGAAGTAGCAACGCTGGAACTAATCAGTGGGTTGACCTTAGTGAGTACGGGTGCATGGTTGGCTCATAAAAAATGGTTTAAAACGTCAAGTTCCAACATCAATGCCACATTGTCTTAAAACAGGAGAACAATATGCCTTACGTTAATATTAAAATTACTGATGAACAAGTAACTCCGCAACAGAAATCGGCTCTTATCAAAGGTGCCACACAATTATTAGTCGATGTGTTAGATAAAAATCCAGCGACTACGGTGGTAGTGATTGATGAAGTGAATACCGACAATTGGGGAGTAGGTGGGCAAGTAGTGACAGAAATTAGACGTACTACTATCTAATAGGACTGCATTATTGGGTTATTAGTGCTTTAAAGATCTAATGTCTGTAATTCCTTCGGCACTTGCTCGCTTAAGCGCTTCACGTTTAATTTCAGGACTGTATCGTTTGTAAGTTTTTCTTTTATTCATGTTACACCTCCTACCTATAATCTAGGTCAATTTAAGGTGTCCATCAAACCGGAACAAGACTATAAAGCAGACGTTTCACGGATTGTATTTTCAGTGTTTGTGGATTAAATAAGATTAAAGTTCATTTGAGCAATCCGAAGTAACTAAAGTACCCTTTTTTCCAATATTAGCTTTTCAAACTGAGTTATTGGCAAAGGTTTGCTAAATAGATAACCTTGAAATTGTTTGCATCCGTTATCAAGTAAAAAATCTCTTTGCGCTTGAGTTTCTACACCTTCAGCTATTACATCCATATTTAAATTATGAGCCATGCCAATAATAGTTTTGGTAATTATGTCACTACTCTCATCATATGAAATATGCTTAACAAATGACTGATCTATCTTTAGTTGGTCAAGCGGCAATTTACTCAAGCAACTTAACGATGAAAAACCCGTACCAAAATCGTCTAGGGAAAGAGATATTCCAACTAAATGTAGGGCCTTCATTTTAGCAATATTACTTTCAATATCTAATAAATCAATCGATTCAGTCAGCTCCATTTTTAGGTTATGTAATGGCTCACTGCATGTTTTCAATATTTCCATGACACTTTCGACAAAGTCTTCTCGATGGAACTGCTTGGCACTTACATTAACGGATAAAGTTAAATCAGCTAACAATGGATTTTTTTTCCATTCTATTAACTGAAAACACCCTTGTTGAATGACCCAATTGCCTAAATCGATTATTGAGTTATTTTCTTCGGCTAGTGGTATAAAATCAGCGGGGGAAATTAAGCCGTTTTCAGGATGATTCCAACGAATTAGGGCTTCAGCTCCGACTATTCTGTTGCTATAATCCATTTGGGGTTGGTAATATAATTCGAACTCATTATTTGAAATGGCATATACTATTTCTGATGAGATTTTAGCTCTGTATTCCAGTTTAAGTTGCAGCGATGGGTCAAAGAACTTAAAGTTGTTTCTTCCCGAGTTTTTAGCTTGATACATAGCGCTATCAGCCTGTTTAAGCAACTCTTCAGGTGATATGTTTTTCCCCCTAAACATAGTTATACCAATGCTAGCAGTAACACGATGCTGAAAATCATCACCAACAAACACAGTTTCTAAAGATGATAAAACCCGGTCTGCAACTAATGCAACGTCTTCAAGTGATTTTTCTTTGTTGTTGTCTAAGTAAGGCAAGATAATTAAAAATTCATCGCCACCAAACCGAGCCACAGTATCGCAATCTCTAATACATTTCAAAAGTATCTTTGCAGTGTTTTTCAATAACTTGTCACCGTAAGAATGTCCTTTTGTATCATTTAACGTTTTAAAATCATCTAAATCGATAAAAATAAGGGCACCGTGTTTTTCTAACTTACAACTCAGATCAAGGGCATTTTTTAATTCTTTATTTATTGTTAGACGGTTTGGTAGTTGAGTCAAATAGTCATAGTGCGCCAAATGGTTAATTTGTTCTTCAGACCTGCGTCTGGCAGTAATATCGGTCGCTATCGTACATATTGCGTCGACTTCATTATTATCAAAAATAGGTGAACGTTCACTCAAAAAAGTTCTTGTTCCGTTTTTTGTCGGTAGCTCTTCTTCAAATTCCAGACTCTGTCGTTGTTGTATTACTTTATTATGATTGTTGCTAATTAGCTGGTAGCTATTAGAGGGAAACAAGTCACGTATATTTTTTCCCGTAATTTGGCTATTACTGTTGTTGAAAATATTATTGTAATAATCATTAGTTAATAAGTAGTTACCATTAAGATCTTTTATAGAAATTGCTGATTTGGAGTTATTAAGCAAGGCACGCTGCATTCTCTCACTTTTTTGTATTTTTTGCAGAGACAAAAGACTAGATAATCCATCAGTTATTCTTCCACCCAATGCTTGAAATAATTTAATATCGTTGTCACCATAAATATGTTCTTTGCCACAATGATGAATACCTAAGAGCCAAGGTTGGTCCACTTTAGGGTGGATCGCAAACACTATCATTGACTCAACACCAAACTGACTATTTATCGTTGAATCAACGCTTCTTTTTTCAGAATCATAAGCAACGGGGACATTGCTTGATAAAGCATGTGAGAATACTTCTCTGGTAAATGCATCGGAAGGGAGTTCAAAAACATCTACCCCAGCACCGGGCCATTCGGGACGTGTTTTTTCTTTGGGTACGGTGGTAAATTTAGAATTTGGATCGCAAGGGTATAACAACCACGCTCGCTGACAATCAAACAGATTCAAAAACTCGGCTAAAACATTATCTAACATTAGGTCTAATGAATCTGAATTAATCACAATTTGGTTTACAGTATTAATAGCCTCAAGCTGACGACTCTGCTCAGAATATTGTTCTGAAAGACGCTGAATAACCAACTCTAATTCTTCTACTGTTTGTTTATGTGAATTTGGCATGCATTTTTATAAAGTTAATGAAAGTGTTACTTATGACAGTAGAACGGCTTGATAGCAAGTCTAAATCCATATAACGTTATTTCATATCAACCCCAGAGAACAATTTTTAAGATAAAAAATAGAAAGCCACTCTATTTATCTTAATACGGAGGGTAGAACACTTAGCCATCAGGTGCTTTACTAGTAAACTTACTTGGTTAATCCGAGGAGCTATATTTGCATGACTTTGCTGCGCTTGCTCTAGCAGCAGATTAGCATCCTATATCCATTAATCATCTCTTGATAATACATATTTTGAGATAGGTCAAGGCATTAAGAGAGCTAACAGGAACATAGAAGACCTACAAAGAAATAAAAGAATTAAATTTCTATTCCTGAGCAAAGTGCATAAGCATGAAAATTATTAATCGAAAAGATTATTCGTCGGAGTTGGATATGTTGAGTAGCCTTGTTAGGCCTATCGATGGAGTTAATTGGGCAGCAGTAATGAACAAGGATGTAGCCCTTTGGATTATAAAAAACACTCCAAAGCTTCAAAATATTTTCTCGTTTTCCAAGCGCTTAGTCGGAGTAGCTCCTCTGCAATTCCAATTTGTTAACAATAAAGCTTTAGAGGAAACTGTCAATAAATTAAATAGAGAATTAAAGAAAATGAAGGATGATCATATTATAGATGAAATCATCTCCAAGATTATCAAATAACGATATGCTGAGTTATTGTAACCTACTTTTTATTGAAAATTTTAATGTCTGCTTATGCTTTGATATTCGGCTTAATTTGAGTCATTTTAGCTATAAAGTTTGTCTGTTTTATGGCAGGAATTAATCATTGATGCTTATGCCCAAATTCAAATTCTACTATACGATATTGGAAAAATTATTATTTCTTAAATGCACCACGTGTATATTTAGTAGAAGTATTTTAAATATTTAGCTTTTTTGATATTATTAATGAATACTCAGTATTGAAATTATTGGAGGCATGTATGCGTATCACAGCGGTACAATACGCTCAAAAATCACAGGAGCTATGTGTATTACCCGATGTATATATTCGGTTAAAAGAAATGCTAGAGAGTGAGCAAGCAACATTAGATAGTATTGCTGACATAATTTCTTTAGACCCTGCTTTAGCTTCATGTTTATTAAAAATTGCCAATAGTGCGCTATTTAATTTTCCTAAAGAAGTTGACTCAATACCTCGTGCTCTCATGATTTTAGGCATAAAGGAGGTTAATAATTTAATTAACACCTATGGTGTTACTGCTGCGTTTGCAGGGCTTAACCCTAAAATAATGGATATGGATAAATTTTGGGAAATAAGTGTTGATTGTGCATTACTCACTAAATTTTTAGCCAAAAGAAAAAATATAAAAAATAGTGACGGACTTTTTCTTGCTGGGCTTTTTCACAATATTGGTGAACTTGCTATTGTGCATAATGCTCCCAAGAAGGTGCAGTATTGTGAAGCTTACAACAGCGACGAAACACCATGGCAGCGTCAACAAGACATTTTTGGTTTTACGTTTGCAGAATGTAGTGCTGAGCTATTAACGTTATGGCATTTACCTGAGGCTATTATTAGCCCTATACGTGAATATCATAGTGCCTATAGTAAAGAGTTATCCCCCGAAAGTACGTTGTTATATATTACCTCTCGTTTAGCCATTATTAATTCACACCGGGGGATGTATTCAAAAGTTAACTTACTAGGTAAGCATTTAATGGAAGATCTTAAGCTTACTATGAGTGATATTGATGATGCTTTAGAGTTTTGTAATGCCGAAGGCATGGCCATTATGTCTGCTTTAAAAGTAACAGGTTAGCTGTAAACGGTTGCATAGGTATTGTCATAGCTAGCTCTGTGAATTTTGTAGGAATACAGACGTCCCAAACTTTAGATTACACTGTGGCATGAGTCAATATCTAATAATTGTTCAAAGATGTCGGCTTTATCTTATACAACGGAAACAAAATTTTTAACGTTGTTAACGTCTGCAATGTTGCCCACAGTGAACAATAGATTTGAATCAAGATACGTTTCTAGGCATGACTATATTGTGGCAAAGTTTAGCGTTTAGAGGTGATGCTCCACAGGCTGGTATGAGCTGTGAGTTCAATTGGTGAATGCAACGCTATCCTTATAGTAACTAAAGGAACGTTGCCATGAAACAAAGAAAACGAATTTACTATACACCCAACCTGATAGAGATGTTAACTAAAAGAGGTTTACTATTAGAAGCTTAAGAAAAATGGGGAAAACTTCATTGTAAATAGGTCTGACCTTATTTAAAATTCGTTCGAGTTTAAAATATACGTTTAATTTTTCTAAGATTAAATTAAGTAAGAAATATTTGTTGGTTTGATCTGAACTTAAATACAAATATTATCGATTGTATTTTTACTCTTAAAGTAGATAAAAAACTAATCAACAAGGAGCGTACCCCGTGAACAAATCCCTTTTGGTATCTTGGCTTGCCATTTACGCTAATAAATCACCTAGCTTTCATAATGCTCGGCAGTCAGCTCGTAAGAAGATATTACAGCACTTCAATTCCATTGATGAAGCTTTTGAGCATGCTAAAAAACAATCCCATAGCACTTCATAGCCAGTTATCAAAATGGCTATTTAAAACAGTAAAAACATATTCATCCCATAACCACCAAACTTGATTGTGCCGAATATCGGATCAGCTTTCACTGTGATTTAAAGGCTCTGTTCCATGATATTGTTGTCTATGCTATAAAATGTTGATTTTATATACTTTGTAGGTCGCCCTTTAGGCCGTTAATGTGATGGGCTAAAGCCCAACCTACATAGTGATTTAGCTGTAGTAACATAAATGTCACATATTTTATTATGTAATCAAAAGTATTTTATTCTTCTAATATCAAGCAAATAGACAATAGATTTTCAACAATGACTACGACGATGATATGAACAATGAGGGCCTAAATGAACAATATAAGCAGATAATAAAGTTAAGCTAATCAATATTAGTTTATCTGAAAAGACAGTGTTAGATTACTGATCACGATAATGTACCATTAAAGCTCCTGATACTTTGCCGACACTGACATCTTGAACAAATTCGTAGTTAGAGTCTTCAAAAAAAGCTTTAAATTTACCTGAAGTAGCATAAACTGCCACACCTTCACTATCGTTATGCTCTTTTAATACGGTATCAACAGCAGCCATTAAATATTTACCAAAACCATGGTGTTGATGTAGTGGATGAATAGCAATAAAAGACAGCATATGGAATTTTTTCAAAGGCACAGCAGCAATCACTTTTTGCTCTTTTTCTATCATCTGCTTAGTACTAAAATATCCAGCGGTGAGTAACATTTTAAGACGCCAGTGCCAAAACCTGTCACTACCAACGCTGTCATCAGGACTATTTAAACACGCAACCCCCACCATTGAGTCACCAAGAAACAAACCAACCATAGGTTGTTTTGCTTGCCAAAAAGCACTTAACTCTTCTCTAATTGACGCCCTTAATCTTTGCTCGTAACCTTCTTTTTCGCTATTAAAAATTTCTAAAAAAACAGGATCATCATGATAGGCCTGAAATAGTAAAGAAGCAGCAAGCTTTAATTCTTCGGCACTTAAGTAAGTTGCCCGTATATCAAGATTGCTCTCTACAGATACAGCGTCTGTCATATAGTTTCTCCCAAAAAAATTTACTTTTTAGACTAGCACTAAGTTGATTAGGTTCTACTTACCTAGCAAAATTGAATCAACTTTGTGCAAAAGAATACCATAACAGTTTTTTTTTGAAAAAGGTCAAATAAGATTAGATAGAGGAGAAAAACAACCTAACTCAGTGTGTTACTGAGTTAGGTTAAAACAATATATCACGTATTTATTAACCTAGCTTAATCCTATTGATAACTTAGGATTGATACTCTCTTGAGCAAGGCGAATAGTGACAATATTACTTTGTATTTTCTGTAGTTTTTTCTGCCGTTTTTTTAGTGGTAGCTTTCTTTTTAGCCGGCTTTTTCTTAGGTTTAGGTATATCCTCTACCCACTTATTATCAATATACTTTGCTGTCCAGCCAGTAGCTTTGCCTTCAACTTCAGTCATCACATATTGTTCTTTAGTTTTTCGGCTATAACGAATAACCGCTAAATTACCCTTATTATCTTGCTCTGGCGCATCAGCTAAATAATAAAATTTAGATGATATTCGGTCTCTAAAGCGTTTTAATTCTGCAACTTTTGGAGCTCTAGTTTCACGAGAACGAGGAAAAGTACTAGCCGCTAGAAATATACCAGCAGCGCCATCACGCAAGACAAAATGCGCATCTGATTTTTCACATTCAAGTTCAGGTAATTGTACCGGATCTTCTTTAGGCGGCGCAGCTTCGCCGCTAGCAAGCAGCTTACGGGTGTTTTTACATTCACTGTTGGTGCAATCAAAATACTTACCAAAACGGCCTGACTTTAATTCCATATCAGCTTCACAGCGATCACATTCTAAAACAGGGCCATCATAACCTTTAATCTTAAACGTGCCCTGCTCTACTTCAATACCATCACAAACGGGGTTGTTACCACAAACATGCAACTTGCGACTTTCGTCAATTAAGTAACTATCCATAGCGGTATTACATTTTTTACAACGGTGCATAGCGCGCAGTGCTTCAGTTTCTTGGTCTTCAGCTAAAACACTTACTGCTTCTTCACCCGCAGTTAAGTTCATGGTAGTAGTACAACGCTCTTTAGGCGGTAATGCATACCCTGAACAACCTAGAAACACTCCTGTTGAGGCGGTTCGAATACCCATTTTTCGCTTACACGTTGGGCAGTCAATGTCCGTTAATACTGGCGCATTGTTGCGCATACCACCATCATCAAAGTCTTTATTAGCAAGTACTAATTTTTTACTGAAATTCTTGTAGAAATCATCTAATACCGCTTTCCAATCTAAGCTGCCTCCTGCAATAGCATCAAGCTCTTGTTCCATATTGGCAGTAAAATCAAAACTCATCAGTTTTTCAAAACTCATTGATAAGCTATCAGTAACTATTTCACCCATTTTCTCAGCATAAAAACGTTTTTTATCTAAACGAACATAGCCTCTATCTTGAATAGTAGAAATGATTGACGCATAAGTAGATGGACGACCAATAGAACGTTTTTCTAACTCTTTCACTAAAGACGCTTCACCAAAACGTGCTGGTGGCTTAGTAAAGTGCTGAGTTGCGTCTAAATTATCTAAAGCTAATGCTTCGCCAACAGCTAAATCAGGTAAATGTTTGTCATCGCCTTTTGATAATTGCGGGTGTACTTTAGTCCAACCATCAAACTGCATAACGCGGCCTTTGGCTTTTAAATCAAATTCAGCTGCGCTAATTGTTAACGTACTGACGGTGTAACGTGCTGCGGTCATTTGACAAGCAACAAATTGACGCCAAATTAAATCATAAAGTTTTTTAGCATCAGCATCGATGCCTTCCATAAAGGCAGATTCAACTTTTACATTTGATGGACGAATCGCTTCATGTGCCTCTTGAGCCCCCGCTTTTGAGCCATAGGCTTTTGGCTTCTCAGGCAAGTAATTTTCACCAAAACTTTTAGCAATATAATCGCGACACATTTCAACGGCATCTTTACTTAAATTCGTTGAATCGGTACGCATATAAGTAATGTGACCCGCTTCATATAAACGTTGAGCTAAGCCCATAGTACGTTTAACGCCATAGCCTAATTTAGTACTTGCCGCCTGTTGTAATGTTGAGGTAATAAAAGGTGCTGACGGTGTACTTTTCGACGGCCTATCTTCACGTTTACTTACGGCATAATCTGCCGACTCTAACACAGCTAGTGCTTTATCAGCATCGGTTTTATTCGTAGGTTTAAACGCTTTACCATTGTGATGGGTAACATCAAGCGCTAGCGCTTCTCCTTTACTTTTAGAAGACGTTGCATGGGTGTCTGCGCTTATTTCCCAAAATTCTTTCGGATCAAACGCTTTTATTTCGCGCTCTTTTTCAACGACTAGCTTAACCGCAACCGATTGTACGCGTCCTGCGGATAAGCCACGGGCAACTTTTTTCCATAGCAGCGGGCTAACCATAAAGCCAACAACTCTATCGAGAAAACGACGTGCTTGTTGGGCATTAACGCCAGGCATACTAAGTTCACCTGGTGTAGCAAAAGCTTGTTGAATTGAGCTTTCGGTTATTTCATTAAAAACTACCCGACGAAACTTATCATCTTCGCCACCAATAATTTCTTTTAAATGCCAAGCAATCGCTTCTCCCTCGCGATCCAAATCGGTTGCGAGATAGATAATTTCAGCTTTATCGGCAAGCTTTTTAAGCTCGGTAACAACTTTCTCTTTGCCGGGAAGAATTTGATAATTAGCCGCCCAGTTTTTATCGGGATCTATGCCCATACGATTAACAAGTGCTTGCTTATCGCGCTTCGCTTTATATTTAGCTTTTGCTTCAGGTGCCATTTTTCGCACTTCAGCCGGTGATTTAGTGGCGACTTTTTTACCAGTACTACTATGGGGTAAATCACGTACATGACCAACACTAGACTTTACAATGAAGTCTTTACCTAAATATTTGTTAATTGTTTTCGCTTTGGCTGGCGACTCGACAATAACTAGTGATTTTGC
>Ga0105358_10001656_pt1 | contig 11873 bp, 12 predicted proteins | sample GOMGulsemesocosm_5_FD_83509 | JGI IMG/M metagenome (GOLD analysis project Ga0105358, IMG submission 83509) | Methane-oxidizing microbial communities from mesocosms in the Gulf of Mexico - GOM15C Gulf of Mexico | ecosystem: Environmental > Aquatic > Marine > Cold seeps | place: Gulf of Mexico...
AGCCATGTCCTCATACTCAGAAATAGTGATAAATTGATCATTAGTTAATTCAATTAAAATGTGCTCACCTTTTTTATTTTTTTCTTTATGATATGTTTTTTCTATGTTACTAATCTTAATTATTTCATCAATTAAACCAGTTGATTGAACGACCTCTGTTGAAGTAATTTGAATTATTGAAAAGAATTCAATCTCTTTAAGATCTTTCCATGTGGAATAATTCACGTAACAAAAGATGCCAGCCAATAAAAATAGCATAATTTGATAATCAAATTTTAAACGATCAAAAAACTCTTTTAAGGTCAAGTTCTCGTAGAAAACCCATAGAAAGAAAATAACTAATAAAAGATTCACAAATGCATAAAGTAAGCTATCTTTCTTTTGTTTTTTGTAATGCGACTTATCTAATGTATATACACGATTCATAGTGAGTTATGACGCTCAAAGCAAGCGCGCGATTTTAGCGTCGATTTGGATTTTCTTGTTATTTCTCTTTTCATAATTCACTGTCAGGTTTCCCTAAAGCCTCAAGGGTATGATTTCGAGTAGCCCCAATGCCTTTCAAATTAAAAACACTAAGAACATTCTTTGAATTGTATTGGCATGCAATATCATACGCATTATCAGCTTCGAGGTCACCACCCACTCGCAGACGAGGGTTGGCGCCCTTTGACAATAACAAGCTGACGAGATTTTCATTGTCCCACATTGCTGCATTCATCAGTGAGGTGTATCCCCGGTGCCGCTCGTCCAAATAGTTCGGGTTGGCGCCAATATCAAGTAATAAGTTAGTCACAAATATTTGTTGATCTTGAAAGCTATGGTATCCCGCCACTTCTACCAGCCCTTCTGTGGGGTTAACCAGCCAGCGGACGTATTTCACAGAATAAGATACTCCAGCCATCAGCAAAAAAATCCCAACATACCTAGCTACTGACACCATATATTCACACCGAAGATATAACGCTCGGCACAGCTGAAAGCGGTGCGAAGCGTATTTTGTGTTAATTTTTGAGCTTTAGCGAGCAACACAAAAGGCGCGTAGTATTGATTTTCAGCCTGGTGCCACTTGTTATGCATTATCACTCGCTTTTTCTCCAAGACTCTGCAGCCTTTTGCATTTTATTGAGTTCGCTTTTCGGGTCAATTGCAAATCTTACTACCCCAGTCACTTGTGCGACAACCATTATCACCACTAAGATAATCGTAACCCGCCACAAGACTTTATGTGATGAATTATACCATTTGAATGTAATAGGGTAGTTTATACTCATGTACATGATGTTTTGTGGCTTCTTCAATAATTTTTCGATCGCATTAGCCTTTGCATCGAATTTATAGAAAGGGATTCTATTAAGTAACGATGCCAGCCGTGGATCTTTAAATGCCAATTGTTTTGAAATCAGGAACGGCAGTAGCACTCTGGCTGGAGCCACCACTACTAGCCAGCCGATGACTAACAGTATCAAGTAGATGAGCAATTGTGATTCCATAGTTTATTTTGCATAACGCCCATAGTAGGCGCATTTATGTAGGTGATTGTTTTTATGCCAGCGTAGCGACCGGCATAAAAGCGAGCACCGGAATAAATGTCGACCTGGCTATGCTTGTTATGTGATTTCACAAGTCTGCGCATTTATATGCAGAACCAACACCTTCAAGACTATTTTTAGAGTTGTGTAGCGTAACCTCTAAACCGCTATTTGCGTTATACAAAAGTAGATTGCCATTTAATTTTACTACCTTGCGCTCCAATCTACTTTTTACTTGCTCTTCACTATTGCCCTGAGCACTAACGTGACTAACCAGTTCGCAACCACCCGACTCCCCTATAGATTCAACTATACGGATAGAGGCACAACCCGAAATAATAATTGGCAACAATATTAAAGCAAAAATATTTCTCAAAATCCTGCCCTTCACATAACGCCGCCAACACAGGCCGGAACTATTTGGCAGTTTTTTTGCTAAGCAAAAAAGGTGACAAGTAGTGGAGGTCATGTTGTGCTTGGCCTTGTTATAGGTCATTTGTGATATATTTAAATTCATAGCTCTCGATATTTTTTAATGCTTTGTTCACTTCTGGGAACTTATTGTCAGCACAAAATTTTGGTTCACAGTTCTCTAGTAAAAACTTGGACGATTTCAAAAAGTGCTCATGCATTGTAATAGCTTTTTCAATGTCATTATTGTCGATGTGTTTAATGGTTTGTAGATGTATGTTTGTTTCACTTGCTGTTCTGAGGTAAACACCATGCCCCATCATGCCACCTAAAAACCAAGTTGCTGCTAGCCCGCATATTGCACCACCGGCTATGAAGGATGCAATTGCAATAAAAATAGTTTTCATTGAGGTGACCTATAACGCTGTTATAACCCGCCAAAACGGAGTTGGTTTGTTTGCGTTAGCGTAGCGATTAAACGCGAACGAAGCAACGCAGTGGAGGTCGGATTCATAACCTTGTTATGCGCTACCACGGCGACCCGACATTTTCCAACCTTGATAACAACCAGTAGATAGGCCAATACAACCAACTACCGCACTCCAAGCCCCCATGTATAGCGCAAGAGGTAATACGACTAGAGCCGACAAACCAATGAAGGCACTGAGAAACCTCAAGCCGCCAACGGAAAATAAGCTGCCATGTTTATTCGGCCTATTCAGGACGAGCCTAAATGAAATAAGGCCAAACCAATATGTTGCTAAAAGTAAAAGTGCTCCGCCTATAAATGTGGCGTACTTTAGCCCACCATTTTGCACCAACATCAAAAAAAGCCCGCCGAACACAAGAGTAATAAAAGCTGTAACTAAGCCTACTATTACCTCTAAAAATCTTCCGCCTGGCTCTTGATATTGACTCATACTTTATTACGTATAACGCTTATTGAACGGACATGTCGGGTTATGCTGCCAACCTAGGACAAGTCGGTATATGTACCGGTTTTAGGGTGTTATGCGGTAGGGTCGGTATAACATTCCATCGAAACCGTTTTATTTTGAGTCTAATATATTGTTTTTCTTAAAAAAAATCCAACTAATCTAATCAACACTCTAATACACTGGCACACCCTAGTTATCTAACGTTTTACCAACTAATTGAGACGCGTCTTGATAACGTTCTAAAGCACTCATTTGTTGCCGCTGTAACTGATTGATATTATGAGATTTTTTATTCAGCGCACTTATTTGGCAGATTATGCGGATTCCTCTTGAAAAACATCAAAATCAATATACTGTATATAAACACAGCTATTGAGTTTTGGTGAACACATGAAGAACGGTAGCCCCTTTATACAGAGCGTCAAAGATATTATCCGCGCCAGACATTTGGCCCTCGCTACCGAGAAAACGTATTGTTATTGGATACGCTGTTTTATTCGTCATCATAAATATCAATCTCCCAGCGACATAACACCTGATGACGTAACTTTATTCCTGTCCCACCTTGCTGTGAATAAGCATGTGTCGCCGAATACACAAAACCAAGCATTTAATGCACTGTTATTTCTCTTCAGGCATGTTCTGGATATTCCGATGGAGAATATTAGTGCCATCCGCGCCAAAGAAACAAGACGAATACCCGTAGTTCTTAACACTTCAGAAGTGAATGCTGTCCTTGCTGAGCTTAACCCTCCGTTTAAAACTATGGTCCAGCTCGCCTGGGGAACCGGTATGCGAAAGATGGAAATATTCCGCTTGAGAATCAAGGATATTGATTTTGAAAGGCGTAGCATAATCGTTAGGGAGGGTAAGGGTAGAAAAGATAGGGTCACAGTTTTACCCGAATGCACTGTGGCAGAACTGACACGCAAGATACGTCAGTCATTGCAGTACCACAATATCGATGTTGAGGAAGGATTTTCATCCGTTGAGATGCCATACGCATTAGATAAAAAATATCCCAACCAAGAATACAATCAGCATTGGAAGTATGTTTTTGCAGCACCTAGGCGGGGTATCGACCCTCGAACTGGTATCGAGAGACGACATCACCTACACCCGTCAACGTTTGAAAAACAGCTTCGACGAGCTGTTAGGGCCTCTGGCGTACTCAAAAAAATCAGTTGCCATACCTTCCGCCATACTTTTGCTACTCAATTATTAGAGAGTGGTTATGATATCCGTACAGTACAAGAACTGCTTGGGCACTCAGACGTTAAAACAACACAAATATATACTCACGTACTAAACCGAGGTGGCAATGCCGTCATCAGCCCTGCTGATCGCTGAAACTAACTTCCTAAATATATTCAATAAATATAACGAGCAAAGGATTGACTCAAACCCTATCGGTATCAACGCACTTCGCTCATGTAGATTCAACGAACCTGGAGCCTGGCCTGGTTATACACCTACTACGATTTAAATTTAGCCTCCAATATTTTAGAGCCACAGCCTTTCTCTCTTAACTTATCCTCTGGGTTCATCAACTGGCACTTCTCCATAGACAAGCATCCACAGCCGATACACTCGCTGAAGTTATCACGTAAACGGCTTAATGACTCAATACGATGGTTGAGTTGATCGCGCCAGGTTTTAGAGAGCCTATCCCAATCGTCAACGGTGATCGCCTTGCTGTTGGTAATTGAACTCAGTGCATCGAGAATCTCACTAAGGGGTATACCGGCACTCTGGGCGATCTTGATAATCGCTAGTTTACGTAACACTACACGGGCATAACGTCGGTGGTTAGCAGCATTGCGACCAGACTCAATTAAACCTTTGTCTTCATAAAAATGAATAGCGGATATTGTAATACCGCTTCTTTTGGCGACTTCGCCTATCGATAGCTCACCTTTCATATTGTTACCCCACCTTTCATATTGCTAGCTCAGAAAAACATTATTTCAAAAACAACCGTTGACCTCAAGTAAGGTTGAGGTTTTATTATGCCTGCCATTGATTAATAGCTTAAGTGTTTAAAAGCTTAAAGATTGGATCCTCACTAGGAGTGGACAGATGAAACAGATATTTCAGAACCTTTGGCAAACTACATTGGAAAAGCCTTTCGGCGGCGTACATTCCCATGCGTATTACCTTAAAACCAATGAGGCAAACGTGTTGCTCTATAACACCAGCAATGAGAGCGATTTAACGAGGATACAGCGGTTAGGAGGTGTTCAATATCAATTATTAAGTCATCGAGATGAAACAGGTGCTTCGCTTAATTCTATAAAAAGTAATCTAGGAGCCAGCCTATGCTGCCATGTGGATGAGGCTGCTGCCGTAGAGCAAATAGCGCCGGTAGAGCTTATCTTTACCGCTCAAAAAACTCACTTCGCGGGTTTAGACGTCATCCATACGCCTGGGCACACTAATGGCAGCCTGTCTTTCGTTTATGATGGCGCCAATGGTAAGCGTTATTTATTCAGTGGGGACACCTTGTTTAGAAGCCATGGAGTTTGGCAAACTTTAGTGTCTGAATCTGCAGGCGGTAGCTACCAAGATCTTATCGATAGCCTTGAGCTGTATCGAGAGCTAAAACCGGACGTGGTGTTTTGGAGCGCTAGCGCAGGCGACGACGAGTACTACGCGAGTTTTACTCCAGAGACGTGGAGCCAAACTTTAGACCAGGTGATTCAAAAGCTGCTGATTAAGATACAGATAGGCGAGAGGCAGAAAGCGTAATTGTGGGCCCTATAGCGGAGTCTACGGTGGATGTTTTTTGTGCAAATAGCGAGTCTACACTCCGGTTGAGCTGGCCTCTTAACCGGAACCCCCTTTCTTCGATCTTGTATCGATAAAAGTAATGTACGACCCTTGGCCAAGAGGGTAAAATCGGCGCGATAACGTAGTGAGCGAATCTTCTGTGATCTACAGAACAATCCCCTGTACAGTCTCACAGCTATAGCTCTTAATACCCCGATTCGCTTACTTTTTGGAAAACGAATGTTCTTCGTTGAAGACCGCCTACAATTCTTTAAACCACTCACCAGCAAGTATCGCGAGCAGGTAGTCGCTTGCCTGTGCCTGCTCTACCAACGGCAATACAGCGCCAGCGCGGACTATGGTCACTCCCTAAGCCGAGATTTAATACTCGAGATAATCACCGAAGCTTTGGCTCGCAGCGTCAACCTAGTTCTAGAAGATGAATCTAACGATATCGAGCAGCGTTTTAAAAACCCAAGAGAACAAGCCTCATGGGTATTGAAGCTGTTAATTGATTGCGGCTGGATTGAGCGACAGGTCGATACAGCAACGCTAGAGTCGAGTTTTCCCTTTAGCAGAATGGGACGAATATTCTCCCAGTCTTTATTGGAGGCCGACAGCAGTGTGGTGCGAACACGGCATCGCAATACCCGTAACACACTAAATGCTTTAGAGGCATTTGCCAATCGGGCCGAGGTCTATGACCTGCTGGACGCTTATGATTACTCTGAGCGTATCATCACCGATTTCACGGATGTCATTGCTGAGCTAGAAGAGAAGAAGCGTCAGTTGGTTCGAGAAGTTGAATCCCAGCAGCTGGTACAGCAGGCCAGTGATCAGTTCTTTGAATTTATGGAAAAGCGTTTTCAGCCGGATATCCAAGTTCGTTTATCTGCCGATAGTGTTGAAAAACACCGAGAAGATATCAATAAAGCTATTCAAAAAATTCGGAAGAAATCGAAAGAATTTAAAGCTGAAGCCGAAGGGGGATTACGTCGTGTGGTTCCCGACCTCTGCCAATCAAAACAATCATATTTATTGTTCATTCTCGATAGTATTGAGCGCCGCATGCGCAATGCAGCTGAAGTCATGCTCCCTGCTCTACGACGGGCTTTGCATGGCTTCACTAAGCGCGCTGATATTATTATTCGTCAGCTTAGTTTTTTGCATAATCAAAAAAATAACGACCTGGTAGAAGTCTGCCGTGAATTGGGTGGGTTGGATCCCGAGCTTTATGAAGAAAGGCTAAGCGCAGCCGGTGAAAGAATGGCCAGCATGGGGATTAAGCTAATAGACCCTGCTCAAGTGAAGCTGCAGGAGCGCCGGCGCTCACAAGTGGTAGATACCAGCGTGCAAGATAACCCCAAGCTCGACCAAGAGGCGCAACGTGAGTTGATGGTACAACAGCTGTTAGATCAGGCTTTTATCAGCAATAAACAAAACCTAAAAGATTACATCGTCGACTCCTTGAGGGAAGGCAAGACTATATCTACCCGCGAACTCAGCATTGAAGATGCGCCCTCCCTAATGGCCATGGCGAGTGCTATTGAAGTAGGGGCTGTGAATAACTTAAGCTCCGAGCTTGCCTTTAAAGTTGAGCCTTTAGGCAATACTGTGGATAACACCGAGTATTATCACCGTTATGATGAGTTCAGTATTGAGCTCATAAAAGACGATAGAAACAAAGACGATAGAAACAAAGACGATAGAGAAGAATGATCAATTCGATAATAGAAGAAAGCTTAAAAAAGCTAGGCCTTAGCCGCAATGAATTTTCAGAGCTACTCATTCGCCTACTCGACTATGGCGTGTTAAGCCGAGAAGAAAGTCAAATTGAGGCCCAGCTTTATGATCGTTATTTACAATGCCAAGAGCTGGTAGATGAGTACCTTAGTTTGCTACAGGTTCGTATCCAGCATGATGCAAAATTCTGTTTTGTGCGTATCTATCCTCCGGGAGCCAAGGTGCCTGGCTTGCAAGATGAAGAGCACAATCCGTTCAGCCAGGGCTTTCGCAGCAAACCTAGCCAGATGGAGGTTGCCGTAATTTTGGTTTTACGGGTGGAATATGAAAAATCACTTCGTGAAGGTCTCGTAGACGATAAAGGCTGTGTGCTGTTATCGCTTGAAGGCTTGGCAATTAGTTTAAAAAATCTACTGAAGCGAAACTTACCCGAAAGTCAGTTAGAGAGAAATCTGGTATTTCGCCACCTTCGTCAGCTGCGCTTAATTAAGTTTAATAGCGAAGCCAATCTAGAATCCGAAGACAGTTGGATTAGTATCCAGCCGGGCATCAACAGTTTTGTGAGTGACGACGTGTTACAAGAGTTGTATCCCAGCAGCGAACCAAATCAAGATACCGAAAACGAGGTAGAGCACTAAGATGTTTTGTAAAAAAGCTATTCTCGTAAACTGGGGAAACATTCCCCATTTAGAATTCGACTTTGGTCCTGTTAACTTGTTCTCCGGTGGCAACGGCTCTGGTAAAACAACGGCGGCCGATGCCCTGCAGTCTTTAATGACTGCTGCCCACGAAAATCTTTTTAACTATAACCCCGGCCAAGATGAGACGACTCAAAAAGGTCGTGGCGGTAAGCAAGTACGGACGTTGGCGTCCTATGTTCTAGGCTGTGACGATGGCAGCTATGCTCGCACGCGCAGCTGTCAGGGTTACGTGGCAGCATTGTTTCACCCTACCCAAGGCGAGTCGGGCGATAGCTTTTGGGCTGTTATGGCCGTACAGGCCAGCTTGGATGCTGCTGGTAATAAACGTCAAGCGCGTCAAGATGCTATTGGGTTTTATATCCTAGCGAATGACCACTTGCCGAGTAGCGCGATCACGCTTGAAAATTTCATTAAAGAAGATAAAGGCGGCCGCTACGTCGTAAAAATGAATGACTTCGACAAACTGTTGCGCACAGAGTTTGGGCAAGAAGCGGTAGAAGTCTACGACAAAAAAAGTGCCTATCTACGACGTTTGTACGGAGCTTTACGGGGGCAAACAGGCGCAGTATCCGATAGGGAGGCCAAACACGCCGCCCGTACCTTCTCAAATTTTATGGCCTACAAGCCGGTAAAGAGCATTAACGATTTTGTTGCTCGAGAGGTTTTAGAGCCCAAAGACCTAAGCGAAGATATACGACAAGTTTCGGAATTGATGAAGACCATCAATGGCATGGAGCAAGAGACTCGATTATTAAACGAATCGATCACCACACTAGACGAGGCCCAAGGTTTTGCTGAAGAATTTACCGGCGCCTGGCAGGAACTCCGCCTAGGGGAATACGCTGAAATTAGTCGGCGTTTATACGCAAAACAAAAAGAGTATCTACAGCTAAAAGACAAACAACTTGTTAATGAAGAGAGTATTGCCGAAACAGAGCATCGCCTGCAGGCTGCTGAAAAGAAAAAGCAGCAACTATTCCAACAAATCATTGATTTAAAGGCTAAGCGTCAGGGCATACCGGCTTTAAAAGATAAAGATGAACTAGCCGCACAACGTGATCAAGCTCAGTTGGAATTGTCAAAACAGGCACCCCAACTGTTACAACAAGTGCAGTTATTTAGCCAAAACTTCAACAATGCCAAGCAACTGCAACGTCAATTACAGCAAAGCTCCCTTGCCTTAGAAATTCCTATGTTAGGGGATAAGCGGCTAAATAGTGTGATCAACCAAGTGATCACCTTAGGTGATGATAGCGGTATTGATGCCCAAAAATTAATGACGATTGATTTTTTAGGCAGCGGTGATTTGGAAAGTAAGTTGGATGGTTTGATATCACGAGATAACAGCCATCACCAACTATACACCTTGATCAACCAAGTCGAAGCAGGTCTAGGGGTGAGTGAAAGCCCAAGCCTGCGCGATCAACTGTTAGCATTAAGTAATAAGCGCAAAGATCAACAAGCCAAGATCCATCAACAAATTGAAAGTAAACAATTAGAAATACGCCGTTTAGAAAACAAAAGTGTTAGCTACCCACCGCATGTACAGGTGGCATTGAATGAAATTTCCCAACAGTGCCCTGATGCAAAACCTGCGGTATTGTGTGATTTTATTGAAATCATGGACAGCCAGTGGCAAATGGCTATCGAAGGTTATATCGGCGGGGCAAGGTTTTCGATAATCGTCGAAGAGGAATACGAAGCCCAAGCGATTGCCATTGTGCGAGGTATAAAAGGTCGTCGTAATAACGCGCGAGTTATACAAGGCAGCAAAGCCAGCCGAGATGCCGCGCGTTTGCATCCGCCAAAGAATTCGATTCTCGATTTGATGCGTTTTGAACACAAAACGGCCGAGTACTATATCAAAGCCTCGTATGGCTCAGTACTCAGGGTGGATGATGAGCAGGCGCTAAGAAAAACAGCTCGGGGAATATGCAGCAACGGTTTAGGCTCTGGCAATTACAGCATGTTTCGCTGCGATGTGGACGATGCTGACCTGGTCTTTGGCCAGGGCGCAAGGGCTCGTGCCTTATTGGCAAAGCAGGAGCAGCTTGATAGTAACCTCATGCAAAGTCAGAAAATTGAGCAAGAGCATCGTGAGGTCGCTAATTGTTTTGATTGGGTCGATAAAATTAAATCGCCTCGCTCGGCTGAGACGGTAAAAGTACTTCTCGAACTGTATAGAACCTTACAAAACTCAGAGCAGCAACTTGAAAACCTCGACCTAACGGAGTTCGAAGAGCTGGAAGCATCGTTAACAGAGCTAGATGTTGAGTACCGCGAAACTGACGAGAAAATAAATAACTGCCATAAAACCACTGGTGAACTTGGGCAAAAAAGTAAAAGCTTGGTTGCCACCATCGCGAAGCTCGCAAATGAACAAGAAGAAATTGCTGAGCAACAGGATATGGGTGAAGCTGCAATTTACGAAATGACTAATACCAGCAGCAATTTAGATCCAGATACAGCCCTTGCTAGCGCCGAACAGCGTGCACGGGATGCTAGCTTTAGCTTAGTAGATCAAATTCAAGGCTTCACAAAAAAGTTACAAAGTAGTGAACGCAGCCTTGCGGCTAAGATTATGCAGCATAATCAGCAGTGCAATACTCATTCTACGATTGTGTATTTAACGCCAAGCGATGACCCAAATCATTTTGAGTTTTACAAAGCCATCTCAAAAATCAAGGTCGATGTTGCAGCGGTACATAATAGTCTGCGAAATAATGTATTAGTTGGCAAACATGAGACGTTGCTTAAGCTTAAAGACAGCTTTAACACTGCTTTTGTAACCAACTTATGCCATTCTATTTACCAGTCTATCAATGAAGGTAAACGCGTCCTTGAAGATCTCAACGTAGAACTGGAGCATCATCGTTTTGGTGATGACCAAGAGCGATTTTATTTTGGTTTTTCTTGGATCCCAGAATTCCTTGAATACCATCGGTTTTTTAAAGAGGTAATCAATAACCCAAACCTTGGAGATGGTGCATCGTTATTTGACGCTGAGTTGAGCAGCAAGTCGATTCTAGTGCGCGATAAATTACTTGGTATGTTACTGGACAAAGATGCCCAAACAGCGTTACGAGAACTCAAGCGAATCAGCGATTACCGTAACTATAGAAATTACGAAATCTATAAAGAACCTTTAAATAAAGAAGCAATAGCTTTAAGTACCTACGGAACAGGGTCTGGTGGTCAGCTCGAAACACCGGCATATATCATCCGCTCAGCGGCTATAACATCGGCGTTCAAGTTCAACGAAGGTGATACTCATTGCCGTATGGTGCTTGTAGATGAAGCTTTTTCAAAAATGGACGAAACCCGCTCACGACAAGTGATCCATTATCTTACGGAGTCCCTGGGTCTCCAGTTAGTTTTTATTATGCCGACGAGTAAGTCCGGTCCTTTTATGGATTTGATTAGTCATCAGGTAATTTTTAGTAAGTGCCCGTCGACTGAAAAAATTGGTGAGCTGAATACACGAGTCTTAGTTGATCGAAAAATTTGTAATCAGGAAAAAATTGAAGAGTTATGGGCCAGTCACAGAAAGGTGGTTAGACATCAAGGCATGCTCGATTTTATGGAAGGTTTTAATTAAGCAATAAACTTTTTTATTATTGGCTCCTGATCTGAATTGGGGGCCAATAATGATTAACTCCACACTCCACACTCCACACTCCACACTCCACACTCCACACTCCACACTCCACACTCCACACTCCACACTCCACACTCCACACTCCACACTCCACACTCCACACTCCACACACAAGCTACTA
>Ga0105358_10001662_pt1 | contig 11848 bp, 10 predicted proteins | sample GOMGulsemesocosm_5_FD_83509 | JGI IMG/M metagenome (GOLD analysis project Ga0105358, IMG submission 83509) | Methane-oxidizing microbial communities from mesocosms in the Gulf of Mexico - GOM15C Gulf of Mexico | ecosystem: Environmental > Aquatic > Marine > Cold seeps | place: Gulf of Mexico...
GAACCTGATATAACTAACATACCTAAGATTATAAAAGACATTGCACCTATAATTTTGCTTATTAATTTTTGATTGTTGAACATATATTAACCTTTTAATTTGAGAAATTATATGGTAAAAGTGTAAATGATAAGTAAATAAAAAGTAAATGCTTAAATTTATAGATAGTCTGAAATTTATAAACTATTTGACCGTAATAAACCAACTTCTGTTAACTTTCAGTTTAATCTTTTTTGCTATATTTGTTTATAATTTTTAGGAACTTTAATGAAAATATTATCCATAATACTTTTTTTTTGTAATCTTCTTTTTGGATCAAATTCTGTATCTCAAATAAGTCTCTCAACTGATGAACAAGAATGGTTAAAAAGAAATCATATAGTAACTATAGGTGTTGGTAATAGACCACCATTTCAGATGATGAAATATGGTGAATTTGAAGGGATATCCATAGAGTATATAAAAACTATATTTAAAAAATACAACATTAAATATGATTTTTTTTCATCTCGTATAATATCTTGGAAAGAAGCCTCATCATCAATTAGAGATAAAACTGGTGTTGATCTTATCTTAACAGTAACCAAAACTACTCAAAGAGCAAATAATATGTTGTTTACAGATAACTATATCTCTTCTCCTTTAGTCATATTCACACAAGATGACTATGGGTTTATATCTAAAATTGAAGACTTATATGGGAAAACTGTATCTGTACAAAATGGTTATTCCATGCAAAAATTACTTGAATCAGAATACCCAAAAATCAAACTTAACATAGTTAATGGTTCTAATGCTACTGAAGATCATTAAAGTTAGTTGCAGTTGGAAAAGTAGATGCATTTATAGGAAATCTTACTATAGGAAGCTTTATTTCAAAACGTTCTCATTTGGATAATATCAAAGTTGCATCACCTACAAAACTTGGAAATCATGACAACGCAATGGCAATAAGAGATGATTGGGCACCTTTGGTATCTATAATTAATAAAGAGCTGAAACAAATTAATAGTTCTACTAAGAAAGATGAGATTTTCAATAAGTATTTATCTATAAAATATGAACATGGCATAAGTTTGAAAGATGTTTTTAAATGGATAGGTATAGTGATATTGATATTTAGCTTTATTATTATAGTAATAGTATCCTCTAATAGAAATCTTACTCAAGAGATAGAAAGAAGAAAAAAATTAGAATTGGAGGCAAATGAGTATATATTAACAATTGAAAAATTAACAATTACTGATCCACTTACAAACCTTTATAATAGAAGATATTTTAATCAAGTTATGGAAAAAGAGATAAATAAAGTAAAACGAAGAAATGATTTTCTTACTTTAGTAATGTTAGATATAGATTATTTCAAACAATATAATGATATGTATGGACACTATAGGGGGGATGAAGTATTAATTAAAGTTTCGAAATCATTAAGAAATACTTTACAAAGAGCAGATGACTATTGTTTTAGATTAGGAGGAGAAGAGTTTGGAATAGTATTTATGGATTTAAATGAATCTGAGTCATTATTGTTATGTGAAAAATTTAAAAAGAATATAGAATCTATGCAAATCAAACATAAGGGGAGTAGTTCAAGTGAGTTTTTAACTGCCTCTTTTGGATTAGTATGTGCAAAAGGAAATAATATTAAAGATATTGATACTATGTATAAAATAGCAGATGATATGCTTTATAAAGCAAAAAAGAGTGGTAGGAATAAAATAATTACAAATACATTTGAATAAGATACTTTTTATTTACTCCCATTTACTTTTTGTTAAAACTACATTTAAATAGATAATGTAAAATAATATAAATATAGAAATAAAAGGATTATTTATGGTAGGAAGTATATCGTCAAGTTCAATGGTAATGCCGCAACAAGTGACACAAGGTTCAAATTCTAGTAGTAGTTTAACTACAGCTCAATTAGAAACAATTTCATCTACACTAGAACAATTTGATAGTAGTAATCTTAGTAGCGAGGATGCATCTAGTATTGTTAAAGCTTTTGATGAAGCAGGCATTCAGCCATCTAAAGAATTAGCAAGCGCTATGGAAGCTGAAGGTTTTGATGCAAAATCAGTTGGAGATGCAGCTGGTGTTGGTGGACCAAAAGGTGGAGGGGGAATGCCTCCTCCACCTCCAAGTGGTGAAGAAGAAAGTAGTATGGCAGATTTACTAGATACTCTTTTAAGTTTAGAAGAAGAGGACGATAATTCATCATTTAATAATATTATGGAATATACAAGTAGAATTTTAAACCTTAATGATTCAAGTAAAACAGAAGTTATGGATATGTTAGAAAAGTTTTCATCAAATGAAGAAGAATACACAGCTGATGAAGTAAGTAATATTTTAAAAAACTCATTAAGTTCAATTTTAAGTGATTCTGACAACTATAATAATGTATCTTTTTATGCTTAATTTAGTATTTTTTAGGATAAAATAGTATTATGATAAATATATTAATGATAGAGGATGACCCTGAATTTTCAGAATTATTAGGTGAGTATTTAGAAAAATATAATATTAAAATAAAAAATTATGAAGACCCTTATTTGGGTCTTAGTGCTGGTATTAATAATTTTGATATTTTAATCCTTGATCTTACTTTACCGGGAATGGATGGACTTGATGTATGTAAAAAGATATCAGAAAACTATGATATACCTATAATTATATCAAGTGCTCGAAGTGATGTTACAGATAAAATAATGGGACTTCAAATTGGTGCAGATTATTATTTACCTAAACCATATGACCCAAAAGAGATGTATGCGGTGATTCAAAGTTTATTGAGACGTTCACGGAAAATAAATAAAGAGGTAGATGACAGTATTTTTAAACATGAAAAAGCAAAAATGTCAATTATTTTTGATACTAGGATTTTAGATCTTACAAATGCTGAGTATGAAGTATTGGCTTGTTTAGTTGATAATAAAAATGGTATAGTATCAAGGGAACAGATTGTAAATAATTGTGATAGTCTTACTGATAGTTATAGTAAGAGTTTAGATGTAATTATTGGTAGATTACGATCTAAATTGGGTGAAGATTCAAAAAAAACTAAATATCTTCATTCTGTTAGAGGATTGGGGTATAGACTATCACATTAAAAGTAAAGACATCTCTAATAACTAAAATAACAATTGTATTTATATTTACATTTATATTACTAATTGTTTCATTTTTTACATTTAATAACATGGATACAAAACGATCTCATCAAAAAGTAGTTAAGTATTATGAACAAATTACAAATGACATGAGAATTAACAAACTAAATCATTCTGAAGTTATAGAATATGTAAACAAATTTAATTTTTCGCTAACAACAAACCCACATGATATTTTACATAATATAGAAAAACCTATTCTTAGAAAAAAAGGATTTGAATTAATTATTTTTGAAGAAAAATATTATTTACATATAATTACTCCTGCTTTTAGAGTCTTATTACAGGATAATACAAATCCAATAGAGAAAAGGTATCTTACTAGTATTGTTTTTTGTCTCATTTTCTTATTATTTGTATTCATATATGTATTAATTTTAAAAAATATAAAAAATACAAATCTCCTTTTAAATTCAAGGCAATTATTTTTACGTACGGTTATGCATGAACTTAAAACACCCATAGCAAAAGGAAGAATTGTAAGTGAATTATTAGATAATAAAAAACAAAAAAAGAGAATGATTACAATTTTTGAAAAACTAGAATTTTTGATAAATGATTTTGCAAAAGTTGAAGAAATAGTATCTAAACAATATCATTTAAATAAAAGTAATTATTCAATAGACACTATCTTAAAATACTCAATAGATATGTTAATGTTAGACTCAGTAAAAGATAATATTACACTAGAATGTGATAGTAGTGAAAAAATTTCTGTTGATTTAGAGCTTTTTTCTATGGCAATTAAAAATCTTTTAGATAATGCACTTAAATATTCATCAAATAAGAAAGTACAGGTAGAATATAAGGATAATCAACTCAAAATAATATCAAATGGAGATAAACTTACTAAACCTTTGTCTGATTATTATAAACCTTTTCATAATGATACTAAATCAAAAAATCATGGTATGGGTTTAGGACTTTATATCGTTCACTCAATATTAACTATGCATAATAAAAAACTTATATATAATTATCAACAAAATAAGAATATATTTTCTATTAATTTATAGAAAAACTATAAATATAATACCTAGTCTAAAAGTTAGGTATTTCTACTGGTTCACTGAAGTAATATCCTTGAGAATAATGTACCCCTAACTCTTGTAATATCTCTACAATTTCTTGTTTATGTACATACTCAGCAATTACTTCATAATTAAATAGTTTTGCCATATGAGTGATCCCTTCAACGATTAAACGACTATTTTTATGTGTGTCAATATTTTTAATAAACATACCATCTAGTTTTATAATATCAACTTTTAAATCAAGCATTCTACTAAAACTTGCATTTTCACTTCCAAAATCATCAAGAGCTATTTTATATCCATCTGCTTTTAATTTTAAAAGTTCATTAACTACTGTATCACTTCCAAAAACACTTATCTCTTCTAATACTTCAAGAGTTATTTGAGATCTTTCAAGATTGTATTTATCAGACATCTCTTTAAGCATATCAACTAAATAACCTTCTGTTAAATCATCTTTAGTGATATTTATACTTAAATGCATCGATGTATTTGCAAACATCTTACAAGATTTTTCAATGATAGTTTTTGTTACTTGAGTGATTATTCCAAGTTGTTTTGCTGCATCTATAAAAAAGAATGGAGAGATGATTTTATCCCCATCTTTGATTCGTGCTAAACATTCATATTTAACTATTTTAGCTGTTTGTGTATCAACTATTGGTTGAAAGAATGGTACTAGAGTATCGTTTTTAATACTATTTTGTAAAAAATCTAGCCAGTACAGATTCTTTGTTTGTTGCTTTATTACCTCTAACCCTTCGCATTCATAAAAATAATAGTTTTTATTTTTATTTAAAGCTTCTTGTTGTGCTATTCTTAGATGCTGAATAAGTTTTTTTTCTTTTCCAAAAGCTACAGAGACAACAGTGTTTAAATAAATAGGTGTATCCTGAATATTAAATGTGTGTTGTTTTAGATTATCAACAATTTTTAAGCAATATTCTTCAGTTTTTTCTATATTATTTGTGTCAAATAAGCATATGAAATCAGAATATGTAATATGATATAAAGTGATTTTACAATCAATAATTTTGTTTATATGCCTAACAAAATCTTCTAGCAGTTTTTCTACACTTTGTAGTCCAAAAGCTATCTCATACTGTTGTATTTTTTTTATATGAAACATAGTACCAATATTATTATTTGATTTCATAAGATCAAGATATAGTTGTGCTGTATTGAATGTTCCTGTTGAGTGATCTATAAACATACTTTGTTTTAACTCTTTATTTTTTACTTCTACTTCGTGTATAAGGTTTTTATTTAATTTATTAAGATTTAAATGAGTGGAAACTCTAGCAATTAATTCTTCTGGATAAAAAGGTTTAGTAATATAATCAACACCTCCATTCTTAAAAGCTTTTAATACACTATCTTTATCATGAAGAGCCGTAACATAAATGACAGGTATATTTGTATTCATTTGTTTAACTGTTTCAAATCCATCAATTTTAGGCATTGTGATATCCATTAAAATTAAATCAATTAATTGTTCTTTTATTATGTTAATTGCTTTAAAACCATTAGTAGCAAATACAATTGATATATCTAATGAATTTAATGTATCTGCAGCTAATTTTATATTACTAGGGTTATCATCTACTATTAATACCTTTTGTTTACTCATGATTTTTTCCTTTTTGTTCATATATAAATTTTACACCATTACTTACATTTTCAACTTTTAAAATACCATTGTATTTTTGTGCTATTTGACTAGATAAATATAATCCAATTCCAGAGCCATTTTTATTTTCTTTTGTTGTAACATTTACATTAAATATATCTTCAATTAAATCCTTTTTAATTCCACCTGCATTATCTATAATTTCAAATGAATTAATATCTTCCTTTGAGGTTATATTGATATCTATTTTTCTGTTATTAAAAGGGATATTATTATCATTAAAAGCATCCTTTGCATTGTTTAAAAGATTTAATATAAGATGTTTAAACTCATTTTCAACACCTATAATATAAAAGTTTTCTATTACATTTATATTAACAATAATTTTATTATTTAAAAACTCATCTTCAATAAGTATTAGAACTTTTTTAATAACATTTTTAATATCAAAATTTTTTGTTGCTTTGTTTGGTCTAAAGAATGTTCTAAATTCGTTTATAGTTGTTGTCATATGATCAATATTGATTGATATTTTTTCTTCAAATTTATCCATGTAAGATTTATCTATAATGCCATGCTCAAATGTATGAGATAATAAACCTACTCTTAATTTAATCAGTTGAATAGGTTGTTGCCATTGATGAGCAATAGCATCAATCATCTCACCCATAGATGCTAATCTTGATTGATGCATCAATATCTTTTCTTTTTCTTTATTTTTTTGTATTTGTACTTGTACTTCTGATTCAAGGTTTTTATTTAATTTAACAAGTCTTAGATGTGTAGTTACTCTTGCTATAAGTTCTTGAGGATAAAAAGGTTTTGTTATATAATCTACACCTCCATTTTCAAAAGCTTTTAGAATACTTTCTTTATCTTCAAGTGCAGTTACATAAATAATAGGAATTTTTGTATTCATTCTTTTAACTGTTTCAAATCCATCAATTCCAGGCATATTAATATCCATTAGTATAATATCAATTTGTTGATTACTTACTATTTCGATAGCTTTGTATCCATTTGTTGCAAATACTAGGGAAATATAATCTAATTCTTTGAGAACATCAGCAATAAACTTTATATTTATATTATTATCATCAACAATTAAAACCTTTTGTTTATTGTTCATCTAATACTTCTTTTAAAAGATTGGCAAATTTTTTAATTAAATTTTCAATAGCTGTTATATCAAAATTTTCAATAGCTATATTTACTGTATCTGTATATTTAATTAAACTTTTTTGATTATGAGTTATAGAAAACTCTTTTAAAATATTTGAAAACTCTAAAATATCTTCAAATGAGCAACCAGCTGCAGCTTTTTTCCAATAAGTTCTTATATTTATTTGAAACTCTTGTTTAAATATATCTACTGTATTTTCATCGATCCTAAGTATTTGAAAATTATCGGAAACTTCAATTTTTTTATCACTTGTTTTATAGGGTAAAAATCTTTTTAGTTCATTTATTAAATCATCAAAGTGAAGTGGTTTTGTAATGTAACCGCTAAAAAGTATTGCTAGGTTTTCAATACCTTTTGCTTTAATTGATGCTGTAAGTGCAATTATAGGTATTGATTTATATCGTAAATCTTTTTTAAGTATTTTTGTAGCTTCTAGTCCATCCATAATAGGCATTTTAATATCCATTAAAATTAAATTTGGTTTGAACTTTTTAACTATATCTATTGCTTCTTGACCATTAGAAGCTTCATATAAAGTTATATTTTGTTCCTTTAAAGACTCAATAATAAGCTTTCTATTTAATTGTATATCGTCAACCACAAGTATACTTGATGTTTCAAATTCAACTTCATAGTTTTCTTCATTTTTTAATACTACTTTTTTATGATTTACTATTTTTACATTATTTAAAATAATAGAAAATATTGAACCTTGATTTTCTTTACTTTCTAAATGAATATTGCCATTCATCATTTTTATGAGTTTTAAACAAATTGCAAGACCTAGTCCAGTACCTCCATATTGACGATTTTTTTGTCCATCCTGTTGTACAAAACTTTCAAAGATTTTCTTTTGTTGATTTTTAGGTATACCAATACCTGTATCTTTAATGTCAATTTGTAAATCAAAACTGTTATTCTGAATGTTTGAGGTATAAACACCAATCTCTATATAACCTTCATGAGTAAATTTAATTGCATTTCCTACTATATTTAACAGTATCTGTCGTAATCTTATCTCATCAAGAATAATCAACAAAGGTAGTTTAGAGTCAAAATTTAATGTAATATCAATATCTTTACTTTTTGCCTTTTGTTCAAATATTGCTTTTATATCATTAATTACAGGTACCAATGATATCTCTTCATTTTGAATTTCTAATTTTCCTGATTCTATTTTAGATATGTCTAAAATATCATTAATAATTCCAAGTAATGTATTGCCACCTGATGTTATAGCTTCTAGATAGCTTTTTTGTTTTGAATTAACTTCTGTTTTATTTAATAGTTCAGAAAATCCTATAATTGCATTTAGTGGTGTTCTAATTTCATGAGACATATTCGCTACAAATTCACTTTTAATTTTATTTGCATTTTCTGCTTCAGATTTAGCTACAGCTAATTCTTGATAATCATTCTGAAGTTTTTTTGTAAATTTATTAAACTCATCCACAACCTCTCCTAACTCATCATCACTACTTTTTTCTAATCTTTTAGAAAAGTCGGGATTACCATCTGCAATACTTCTTAAAGAATCTAACAATTCTTTTAAAGATTTTTTAGTTGAGAAGGACAAAAATACACTTAGAGCAATAATAAGAAATAGAGATAAAGTACCAATTATAATACCTAAATGAAGTATTCTATCACCATAGTCAGTTGTTTTTTTCATTGTATTTTGAAGTTTCTTGTTTTGTACTTTTTGAAATTGTTCTAAAATAGTTCTTGTACTTTTTAAATAACTAGTCATAGTTTGCGTTAATATAATTATTTTTTCATGTTCTTCACTTTCTTCTATCATTAAATTTGATAGTTTTATTGTTATATTAAAGTAGTTATAAAAAATATTTCTTATTTTACCTATACTATTTTTATCTATATCTAATTTTTCTAAATCATAAAAATTATTAACCATATTTTTTTTGTAACTTTTACTTTGCTCAAGCCAGGATTTTTCACCTGCAACAACTGCATCTTCTACTGAAGCAATTATATTATCTAATAAAATTAAATTTTCATTTGCAATATTCAATATGGGAAAATACTTTTGGTAGATTGAATCTATATTTTTTTTACTTTCTATTTGTTGAGTATGAATATTGACAATGTAAAGTCCAAATAATGTTATAGCCAATAGCGGTGCTATTAACATTTTGTGAAAAATTGAGAATTTAAAATTCATTATTTTATCTCCATGATTGTTTGAATACTGTTATCTAGATATTTTGAAGGTATATATGAGATTGCATTTTTATTGTTTGCAACATATTTAATAATCTCATTAATTGATTTTAATTTTTTAGGAGGTTGTCCTCTACCTGTGAATATCATTTTAGTCCAATATTTTCTGAGTTGATTTTCATTTTTATTACATATCTCACTATAAAATTTTGATCGAATCTCTTTATCATCTATTTCGACTAAAAATGACTTTTTCCCATTTGGTAGATTTCTTGTTTTTGATAAAAATATTTTTGATAGTTCTTTTTTTGATATAGTTTGTATATTTGAGTTTTTTGAAACAATTACTACTAAATTATTTGCATATAAATTAATACTCATTATGAACAATATAACAAATTTAAAATATAACATTTATTGTTCCTGTATAAGTATTAAACGATTCACGTTCCTCATCGTAATTACTGTAATACTTTATACCTTCTATCTCATGTTGGTAACTTATTTTAAAAGCTATGTGTGAAGTATAGTCATACCTAAAACCAATAGAATATTTTTCTATACTACGTACTTTGGTTTGAGTCTTTTGTATATGTTGTGTTGTAGTATTTTCTTTAAAATTAAATGTTTCTTTGGAATATAAGAAGTATGGTGTAAAATTATTATAGTTATACTCTAATGATGTATAATAATTAAAATCTTCTGCAAAAACATTGGTAAGTGAAGTTTTTATAAAACCAGATTTTATAGTATAGTCATCTAAATATATTTCTGATTCTATTGCATACATATTAAAATCAACATTAGGATCTTGTACCATTTTACCCATTGAAGAAAGGGTTGTTGATGCTTGTAAATAACCAATATTTAATATAAATGTATCATGAGAGGTTTTTAGTGTTAGACCTACAAGGTTATCAACTTCTCCATTTAAAGCTGGTCCACCTCCCGTACTTAATTCATTTTGTGATTTACCAAAAGAAACTTGTGCTAAAAAGTCAAAGTCATCATAAGAAAAATTTTTGAGTATTTCACCACCTTCAAAGTCATCACATCCAAATACACCATAAAAACCTAATGGTGTCTCTGTCCAAGTATATGAATATCCTATATCTCCTGTTTCAGAAGATTTAAAAACAGGAAACTGAAAAGCTCCAACTCGCAATGTAATGTCTTCAATTAGATAATAATCTATATATAGCCATTTTAATTCAGTTTCATAATTATTTAGAGAATTAGAAGCTTGTTCTGATGAATTAAAACCCTCTTTAAAATGTACTTGTCCTGTAGCTGAAAGACGATCAGTTATCTGATATCTTCCTTGCAAACCACCTGAAAACTGTAATGAATCATTGTTCTTTTTTGTTTGTGCAGAATATGTACTTATATTTCCATATCCATCTAACCGGAATGAATCTGTTAACTGCTCAGCATTACTATATATGTTACTAATTAAAAAAAATAAAAAACTTTTAGTTATTATATTCAATTCTTATATCCTAAATTAATTTATTGAATAGTAACAACTTTTTGTAAATCAAAAGTAAATGAAAATAAATGGAATTTTAACAGGTTTTAAAATAATAATTATACGAAGAAGATGTCTTTTTTCTTATCATAAAAGTAATTTAAAATATTGTTTAAAATACTTTTTCCATCTATTTACACAATTCAAAAAAATTGTATAAATAAGTATAAAACTATATACAACTAAAGATATAGACGATTTAACTTTTTAATAGAAAATAGATTCAAATATTCTATATGCATAAATTGGTTTACTATTTATTTACTATATGTTTACCTGAATTTGATAATATCCTCTTAAATAAAAGAAATATACTAGTGTATATAGTGTTGTAATAAAAATTAAGGAATTTTGAATGAAATTAGAAAAAAAAATAGGTACTGGATTAAAATTATTATTTATAATGTGTTTTATAATTATTATGGGAATAGGTAGTTATTTTACTTACTCTGCGCTAAACCAAGGAATGTTATTTCGTTATATTGAGAACTTCTCAATTCAAGGATTTAATAGTAATATCTTATTTGATTATTTCGTTTTATTGTTGACTAAAATATTAGTGGCATTTGTAATGTATTCTTTTATTATTGCTTTTATTTTCATTATAGCACTACCATTAATGATGCTATCTCTATTACCTTTTAAGAGTAAATATTTTAAATAAAGTATTAGGAGACTTTGCTAACATAACTTTAGCTCATTATACAAATCAATTAATTCAATGTTGAGAAATCATGGAAAAGTTTTATTTATATATAATAAAAGATTAACACTATTTTATTTAATTAAATTTTAAACTGTAAATATATGAATTATAACAAAGTTTATTTCTCCATGTAACCCGTAATACAATCTACAGAGCAATTAATGATATAGCTAAAAAGAAGTAGTCAATTTGACTAATTCAAGATGTCTCAAAATTCAACACTTTTTGGAACAGACTATTTTTTAGTAAAAACTGCTCCAAAAGTAAGAGATTAGGGGAAGATTCTGTTCATGATTTTTGGTCTATTTCTTGTGGATAGATCACAGAAGCTTAATATAAATATAAAATATTAAATCCCATTTCCTTTAAATAAATCAATATATTTTCTATCAGTGCCTGAAATATGA
>Ga0105358_10001663_pt1 | contig 11848 bp, 9 predicted proteins | sample GOMGulsemesocosm_5_FD_83509 | JGI IMG/M metagenome (GOLD analysis project Ga0105358, IMG submission 83509) | Methane-oxidizing microbial communities from mesocosms in the Gulf of Mexico - GOM15C Gulf of Mexico | ecosystem: Environmental > Aquatic > Marine > Cold seeps | place: Gulf of Mexico...
AACCAAATGACGCTCTAGATTAAACAAGTTATGGACTGCTGCGTGCGCAGTCACGAATCGCTGTACCTGCTTAACTGACTTGAACCGTCGCATCCCTCGCTCTCGTAATCTAGTCGTTTCATGCGATTGTTCCACCCGGTTATTCTCATACTGCTTAGTGCTGTTAATCGTCTCTGGAATTAGCTCACGATCCGCTACACCGTAGCTGCGTACCTTATCTGTCACGATCTTTCTGGGTTCTTGACCACCAGCCTTCATCAGCCTACGAAAGAAGCGTTTGCAGCAGTGCCATCACGCTTGGCCTGCAGATATACATCAACAACCTCGCCACCCTGATCTACCACACGCCAGAGGTAATGTTGTTTGCCGTTGATTTTTACGAATACTTCATCGCTGTAGAAAGTATCGCCATACCCACGATGCTTTCGTTTAAGCCGGCGAGAGTAAAGAGCTCCGAACTTGATATACCACAGGCGAATTGCTTCATGGCTGACGATGATACCTCTCTCTGCTAGTAAGTCTTCAAGATCCCGATGGCTGAGATTGAAGCGATAGTAGAGCCAGACGGCGTAGGAGATGATCTCAGGTGGGAATCTGTGGCGTTTGTAGGTATTCATCGCCCGATTCTAGCATTTCACAGCTCCTAACTTCCCCACCCATCTTGCCAAGTTACGACATCACCAACCTCACCGTTGGCCTGCGTACCGACAGCTGGTATGTCACTGGTTATGTTAAAAACCTGTTCGATGAGCGTCACGTAGTTTCCTACGGCTACGCACAATCATTTGCATCAGAAGGTGCTAATCCAACACTGAACTCAGTGGGCACACCAAGAACCAAGGGATTAACCGTCGGAACATTCTTCTAACGTTCACCCCAGAAAACGGGCAGTGTTATCCGCTGCCATGGTTCCCTCAAGGGAAACCAGAGAAAGGCTGGCCTTTTTCCTTTCTAGTTACTAGATGCCCCATTAGATAACTTAAAAGATCTAATTAGTAATTATATTTTTTAAATCCAACAACATCCCTTTCAAATAATTTAATAATCCTTAATTGACTACGCCAATGCTCCATTTTTGTCAGATTTTAAATTCGATAAGTGAGGTAAATTCGATTATTCCCACAGGACAATCACCAACAGAAATTTTGTAAGGGTATAACTTATTTACAGGAGACCAGCATTCTTTATTAGTCAGTTAGAAAGCTAATTCTTTACATAGATAAAATCCTCTATAACTGACCTAACATATGGATTACTCGTCAAATAAGAAAGTACAGAAAAATTAACACCGGCCGGAAAGGAAGATTTTATTTCTGATTCGGTAAAGGCCTACAGGTTTTAACTTCCATTACTATTCAGGATTATTCCCTGCTGAAGCGATCAGTACATACAGCCGAGGTTGATTTCATGCCAGCTCCCCGTTCCCGACAAGCCGCTCCCCGATAAAGCAGAAGACTGGTATGCCACAAAGAAGAGCACAGGACTCTCATATTGATCTTTCAACATGTCTATTAGGAACCAAACTCTATACCTGTTAGTATACAGATACGAAATTATAGGAGGGTAAGTTAGATGGCTAAGGGGTCAAAGAGTTTTGCTCGGCGTATAGGCGTAGAGACTAATGCTGATTTTAACGAGCGAAAGCATATGGTTTTACGCGAGGCGGCACGCGCCTTTGTTGAAAATGGTTTCGTCAAAACCTCAATTGATGAAATTGCCCGCCGCTTGGGAGTCACCAAGCCCACCATCTATCACTATGTGGGTAACAAGGAAGCCATCATCTTAGAGTGTCTCAAGTATGGAGCCAAGGGCCTCGATGTCCTGCTGGATGCTCTGGACGAACAACCCATGTCGGGGCTTGAGCGTCTGCGAGAATTTTTTAAAGCCTATAGCGAAGGCGTGGCCAATGATTTTTCCCAATGCCTGGTGGCCATTGATGTTAAACAACTGAAGCCAGAAACCAAAAAATACTACGGGCAAGCCAGGAAACGGTTGATTAACCTGGTCCAAGAGATGGTGCAATCGGGAATCGATGATGGCTCGATTCGCCCCCAAAACCCAACTATCACGGCCTATGCCATTATTGGTGCATTTAATTTTATTCCCCAGTGGTTTTCCCAAGAAGGGCTGTCGAGCGACGAGATCTTTGAGGGCTTTGATAACTTCATCAGTCAAGGGCTTGCCCCCTAGAAGCCCTCCTGGCCAGCCGAGACATCGCTTGGCCTCCTCTACTACTGTCACAGAAGAAATCCCTTCACCAGTTGCCACACAGTAATTACCATGGGTAGCCATGGCTTTTTTTTTGTTTATACCTTAAGGTATAAACAAAGTTGCAGCATCAGCTGTATTTACAAAAAAGTGAGAGGGTTTTTCGATGTCAAATCATGCACATGATGACTGTTTACGGGTTTATGAACTTTTACAGCGCAACGTTCTACGCTGGCCTGATCGTGAGGCTGTCATCGACGGGGACACCCGCCTCACCTACCAGCAATTGCAGGAGAGTGTCGATCAATACGCAAAGGCGCTTATAGCTGCCGGTGTGCAACGGGGCGATCGGGTCGCAACCCTGTCCCCCCCCAGTCAGCTTTTCTTTGTCAGCTATCTAGCCTCTGTTTCGATTGGTGCTATTTGGCACGGCCTCAATCCACGCTATAAACGTCGTGATTATCAGTACCTGCTAGAGGATGCTCAACCAAGCTTAGTCTTCACTATGTCACCCTACGACGGCCGAGTTTACGACCAGGAGCTACAAGAGCTAAGCGCTCAGAACACACGTTATATTACCCTCGGGGAAGCCCAGGATCGGGCGCAGTCGCTGAACGACTTCCTGCAAGGCGCAAGCGAGATCAATGATGAGCAACTGGCTGATCGGCGCAATAGCATACAAGCAGAAGATATTGCGGTTATTGTCTATACCTCCGGCACCACTGGTAGCCCCAAGGGTGCCATGCTCTCTCACCGGGCGATCTGTAAGTCGGCACAAATCAACGCCCGCTGGATGGGCGACGGACTGCGCAAAGCAGTATGCCCAGCCCCTATTAACCATGTCGGCGGACTCAATAATATCTGCATGAATGTATTTGCCTGGGGCGGCACGATCATTTTCTTCCACCGGGTTGATCCCATCGCCCTCTATGACATCAACCGAACAGAGCGCCCGCCCTATCTGGTCACCAGCCCCACTGGATTCAATATGATGCTTGCCAGCCCAGGATTTGATGTACAGCTGATCGACTTTGTCGAACTGATTGTCTTTGGAGGCGCAACAACACCCCAGAGCACCCTAGAACCGTTTACAACACTTGGCGCCAAGATGTCATCGGTATATGGGCAGACTGAAACCTGTGGAATAATCACGGCTACAGACCTTGATGCACCTATTAATGTGCAAGCCGAGACCATTGGCAAGGGGCTTGAAGACGTTGAAGTTAAGATTGTCGGCAACGACGGCCTCGAGCTACCGGTGGGCGAGGCCGGTGAACTGCTCGTGCGCGCCCCCTTCATAATGAGCGGCTACTACAATCGCCCAGAGGCCACCGCAGAAACCTTAACCGAGGACGGTTTCTTACACACAGGGGACATATGCAAGCTGAGGGAAGACGGCAATATTGCCTTTGTCGGGCGCATTAAAGAGATGTTCAAGTCTGGGGGTTACAATATCTACCCAGTCGAAATTGAGCAGGCAATTTGTGAGCACCCCGACGTTTCCCAGGCGGCCGTTTTGAGCATTGCCGATGATAAGTTCCAAGAGGTAGGTTTTGCATTTGTGGAACTGATCGCCGGCAAGCAATTGGCTGCCGCCGAACTCAAAGAGTTTCTCGACCAGCGCATCGCCAATTTTAAAATCCCCAAAACCTTTGAGTTTCTCGCCAAGCTGCCCCTGCTGCCCAACGCCAAGGTGGACAAGCAAAATCTTCGTAAAGAGCTGGACAATCGCTTTCCATAATCAACGCAACACAACTGGGCGAGTAGTGACTCGCCCAGCTCCCACCTCTTAGTTATTTTCAGATAAGAACTCGATCAGTAACCGATTGACCTCGTGCGGCTGCTCTAATTGCAAGAAGTGACCCGCGCTATCGATGGTCTCCAGCCTCAGCCCCCGCTTGAAGTCCTCAACCTGCATGCAGCGTAAAAATACAGAGTGATCGATACAACCATCATTAACACCCGAAAGACCTAAGGTGGGGATATCGACCACTTTGTTCAATAATAGCTGACTCTGACGGCCTTTAGCGGATCGAAAATCCACCGCCCGACGGTAGTAACAAAGACTCGCTTCCAGCACACCCGCCTGTCGAAATCGCTGCTTCAGAGCTGGCATCTCCCCGTCGACCCCCATCCAGTTGGGCGACCACTTACGCCAAAGGTATTCAAGCAGCGCGTAATCCTTGCGCCTGACCATCCATTCGGCCAGCCCCCGCAATTGAAATAAAAAGAGGTACCATGAATTCAATAGCTGCCTGGGGGATTTTGCCCCCAGCGATTGGAAGCGCCCAGGATGAGGCACCGCCAACATACTGAGTGAAAGCCATCTCTGCGGAGCCAAATTCGCAGCGGCGCAGGCGATACTTGCACCCCAGTCGTGCCCCACCAGATGTGCTTTTTCGACCTTCAGTTCATCCAGCCAGGCGATGGTATCCGCTGCCATATCCACTGCGTAATATTGCTCTTGTGGTGACAGTGAAGAGCGCTCATAACCCCTGAGCGTTGGTGCAACCGCTCGGAAACCTGCCGCCGCCAATGCCTGTAACTGATATCTATAACTCAGTGGCCCATCGGGAAAGCCGTGCAACAGCAGCACCAAAGGCCCCTCCCCCAAAGCATAGGCGGAGAACTCCACCCCATCTTTTATTAAGCGAATGATCTCTGGGGTCTTGGCCTCCCCAGTGGTCGAGGACGAATTACTCAGCTCACAGCTCATCATTAGTTTACGCCTCAGCGGTGAAGGGAATAAATAGATCAATGGTTTGTTCCATGGCTATCATGCTCTCTTCAACACTCACCACCCCAGCCTTAACACTGTACTGCCCCATCACCGCCAACCCCAACGCCATGGATAAATTTAACAGCGTTAACTGATCGCTGTCGTCTTCAGAACGCCAGCCTGTCTGCTGAGCCTCGAGAGTGAAGCTATGCACAAATGCCACGTAATCCCGATGAGATTGAGTGAATTCATCCCCTGCGGTTTTGGGCAGATCCGGGTGGGTTAACACCATAAAATGTGCCGGATTCCTGGCCGCATGCAGTACATAACGCTTCAGCAGTGTGTTTAACCTCACACTCGCATTAGCGCTGTTAATGCCCTCGGCGTCAGCGACAAACGCCTTCAAACTATCGAGCGCCCTGGTTGCCAGGGCACTGATCAGCCCGTTGCGATCTTTAAAATGACGGGAAGGCGCATTGTGGGAAACCCCCAAATCCTTGGCCAACGCGCTCAACTTGACGACATCTATCCCCCTCTCCTCGATAACCTCTTCCGCCCTTATAAGCAAAGACTCTCTTAAATTCCCGTGATGATAACCCATATGTATATACCCGCCAGTAGATAAATATTGACAGCTTCGCCAGTCGCTGTATATCCTAATGTTGAATACTACAACATTGGCAGATTTGGTCAATGAGATAAGCGGATGGGTTACTCATACCTGCCGCCAAACCAATCCGTGTGTTTAACGAAATAAGGACTGCGCGATGGATTCAATTACGGTTCGTCAGATGAATTTTGAATTTGATGAGGACATGGAGCTGGTATTTATAGATCAGGACCCAGCCATGTCTTACATCTTTCTCGGCAGCTGGATGCTGTTGCCCTACTTAGAGCCATACCTGATTCGCTCGGTACGCAAGGCCACTCAGCAAGTCAGCGATGCCGAGCTAAAAGAAGAAATGCAACGTTTCTGTTCTCAAGAGGGTAATCACTACCAGGAACACAGTAAGGCCAATGAGGTAGTGCGCCGCCGCAGCGGTGTGGCCGATAAACTACAGGCATTGGAAGATATTATTGCCTCAGAATACAAACGCCTAAGCAAGGAAAAGTCACTGCGTTTTAATCTGGCTTACGCCGAAGGCTTTGAGGCCATGACCTCGGCAACTTCCCGAGCTCAATTCGAAGTGGGTCTTTTCAATAACATGCACAGCCCCATTCGCGAATTAATTGAATGGCACGTGCTAGAAGAACTGGAACACCGCAACGTTGCCTTCGATGCCTATGAAGCGGTGGCGGGCGGTTACTTCTACCGTCTGTTTGTCGGCCTGTGGGCACAGTGGCACTTTATTTCCCTAAGCTTAAAACTCGCCAAGATTCTGCGTGAGGCCGCCCCGCAAACTCAATCCAGCTATAACCGCTGGTCTCAGCGCTGGTTGCGCAGCAAGCGAAACTGCCGCTACCTGCTCTGCGCCCTGCCCAAGGTCATCAATATATACATGCCCTGGTACTCACCGAGAAAATTCAAACTGCCCGACGGTTTTGAGAATGTGCAGCAACGCTACAACGACATGGCAAGCAGTACACGCTGAAAAATAATTGCCTACAGTTTTAAAAACTTTTAATCCCCTGCGCGAGTATTCCCATGACAAATCCAAAAGCCGAAACAAAAAACATTTCAGACACTAACGAAGCAGTACAAAGCCAGCCGTTAATTCCTGATCACGGGGTTGCCGACACCCTGCACGTCGGGGTTGATGACTTGCCCTGGGTCGACCTTGGCAACGGCGCCGAAGTGCAATTGCTGCACGTCGATCTGGCCCAGGGCCTGTGGATCACCCGCAACCGCATGCAACCCGGCGTCGAGGTTGAGAAGCACTACCACACAGGCATTGTTTACGCCGTCACCCAGAAAGGTCGCTGGTGGTACAAGGAAACACCGGAGCAGGTCAACAGCGCCGGCTCCTATCTGTTTGAACCAGCCATGTCGGTACACAGTTTAATGGTGCCCAAAGACCAGGAGGGGCCAACCGAGGTGTGGTTCGCCGTCTACGGGGCCAACATCAATCTTGATGAAGACAACAATATCACCTCCATAGTGGATGCCAATACAGTGCTGCAGGCCTATCGCGCCTATTGCGCCAGTATGAAAATCAACTGTGAAAAACTCATTGTGGTCGGTGAAAACCTGTCCGAGGCTTAACTCATGAAAGTAGTAATTGTGCGCGACCGCGCCCTTGTGGTCGAAGAGATACCTACCCCCACTCCTGGCTCAGGCCAGGTATTAGTGAAAGTTCGAAGCTGCGGTATTTGTGGTTCGGACCTGCACCTATTCAAACACGGCCCCGAACTGGTGGCCCAAGCCAAGGCGGCCGGCTTACCCCACGAGGCGATCGATCATGATCTGGTCATGGGGCATGAGTTTGTGGCAGAGATCGTCGAATTTGGCCCCGGCTGCCAACAAACGTTATCGATTGGTGATCGAGTCTGTAGCATGCCGTTTTTACAGCAGGGCGATCATATTGCTCCCATAGGCGCCACCAAAACCACCACCGGTGCCTATGCGGAATACATGCTGCTCACCGAGGCTATCTTACTGCCCGTGCCAGACGGCATGAGCGATGATGCGGCCGCACTGGCAGAACCTCTGGCGATTGGTATACACGCGGTAGCCAAAGCGCAGATAACAGAGGCGGATGTCGCGCTGGTGATTGGCTGTGGCCCCATTGGTCTGGCAGTAATTGCGGCGTTAAAAATGCAGGGGGTCACCACCATTATTGCCTCCGATTATTCCGCGCGCCGCCGCGAACTGGCAGAACAGATGGGAGCGACGCAGGTCATTAATCCAGCCACCGCCTCCCCCTACCAATCTCTGCAAAACCTGGGCGCCTTAAAAAATGTAATTTTTGAATGTGTTGGCATCAAGGGATTGATCGGTCAGATAGTTAATGAGGCCCCACGCTTAACGCGTATTATCGTCGCCGGAGTGTGTATGGAGGAAGATAACTTTGCGCCTATGGTGGCCGTGAGCAAAGAGCTATTACTGCAATTTGTTACCTACTACCAGCAGCAAGAGTTCGCCGCCGCCCTCGAAGCACTGGCAAATAACAAAATCAATTGGCGTCCCTGGATCACCGGAAAAGTTGATTTGCACGGCGTTGCAAAGGCCTTTGAAGAACTAAAAAATCCAGAACTTCATGCCAAAATTTTGATTGAACCCTCTCAAAGTTGATTGCCCAGCCCATGTAAACACAAGGCCTATAACCCAGGGGCGCTTCTCACTTAGCGGCTCACACTTGCTACTTGGGCGAAATGTGTCGAAGCGGCTGTGATAGCCCCAAGTAATAACCGCCCTATTTCAAAGGCAATAACGCTCCATAAAAGTGGTTGACCAACATTGTTTTTACTGAGTAGTATACACCTAGTGGTTACTAGAGGGTAAGTACAGTAGTAAGCGTTTAAGCAGGACGACGCCATACGCTGATTAACCCGTTAAAACTTATATAACTATCATAAGAAAAGTGGCGAGGAATATACGATGAGAATGAAGAAGACATTGCTGGGTCTAAGCGTGGCGGCCTGTACAGGGTGGCAGTCTGTAACTGTGGCAGAAGAAGCTTTTGTGTTAGAAGAAATCATTGTTACCGCTCACAAGCGTGAACAATCATTGACGGAAGTGGCCAGCTCCCTTCAGGCTTTTACAGGGGAAGACCTGGAGCGCAAGGGCATTGCCTCAGTAGAGGACATTGTCGGCATGATTCCGAGCGCATCTTTTGTCAATGCACCGGCGCCTGGGTGGCAAACATTGCAAATTCGAGGCATCTCCAGCGGCACCACCGGTGAAGCCACCACCGGTTACTATATCGATGAACTGGCCTTTGGCGTGCCCAATTTACAGGTGTCGCCGCCGGCGCGCTTTTTTGATTTAGATCGAATAGAAGTACTGCGGGGTCCCCAGGGCACCCTATACGGACAAGGCTCCATGGGTGGAACCGTCAAGATCATCACTGCTGATGCCGATCCCAACAATTTTGAATTCAAAGCTCAGGCGGGTATTTCCAGCGCCAGTGGTGCGGACCTCAGTCACTATTCGGACTTTGCCGTTAATATCCCTTTAATCGACGACAAGCTGGGTCTGCGTATTACCGGCGGCTATGATGACACCGCTGGATACGGTGAGTCTGCGGACTTTCCCGGCGAGAAGAATCTAGGCGATGCGGATTCCAGCAATCTTCGAATCAAAGTGAATTATCTGCCCACGGAAACCCTCTCAATCGCCACGACCCTTTGGCATATGGAATCCAACACAGACTTTGGCAGCTTTGTTAATGCCGAAAAGGCTACCTACGACGCGCTTGATCAAGCGACCGCGGCCTTGTTCGCTCCAGTTGCGGCTGTCGCGGATCTTCCTGTGTTACTCGACCCGGTCACTTTTGCGGTCATTGGTCTTAATCCCGATCCGCTGGCTGGCGGCACTTATTATCAGGATGCTTACACTGATTATCTGCAAGCCAGAACAGACTCAATAAACGAGCTTGATTCGTCCATGGATATGGCCTCGCTATTGATCGACTGGGACCTGGGTTTTGCAACCCTGGTCAGTGGCACCTCTTACATGGAGAGCGAGTTGCCATCCAATCTTTCTTATGTCGGCGGTCTTTTGGATGTCACCAGTGAGTTTAAAAGTGAGTCCTTTAACCAGGAGTTACGTTTGGTATCCAATGGCGACTCAAATGTAAACTGGATCGCAGGTGTCTTTTTTAGCGACGCGAAACTGGAAAGTAATACGCGGACAACACTGCCCAATTTAGGGCCCGTTTATGGACCCCTCTATGCCAGTACCGCCTTCCCGGATGGTTTCACCGGGGATCTTGTATCCGAAGGTGTGATTGAAAGCACTTCTTGGTCTGTGTTTGGTGAAGTGTCTGTACTGTTGCTGGACGGCTTGCTTGAGCCGAGTCTTGGCGTTCGCTACTTCGAAGACGATCGCGACTTTACCAATGTAGCTACGTCTGAAAAGTCATCCGGAAAAGCGGATACGGTCAACCCGAAAGTAGGACTGAAATGGAATCTGGCGGAAGACGGCATGGTGTATTTCAGCGCCGCCAAAGGCTTCCGCAGTGGCAGTGTACAGGGGCAAAACCAGGTTGATGATGCCGCGGCCATGGGCATTACCACCAGTACCCTCCTGGGAGAAGATTCACTCTGGTCCTATGAGCTGGGCACCAAGTGGTCATTGGCCGAGGGAGCCTTGACCGTTGATGCCGCGATTTACCACACCCAGTGGGACGATGTGCAACTGCAGTTTGGTACCGCCGCCTCCGTCGCAAATGCCAATGCCGGTGATGCTGAAATCACCGGTTTGGACCTGGGGCTGAACTATGCAACCCCCATCGAAGGTTTAACCTTACAACTTAGCGGTAATATCAATCGCTCGCAATGGGTGCGAGTTGAAGCTGCTGTTGCCGCGGCTCTGCCGGGTTTGGAAAAGGGCGGGACTCTGGCGAACGCACCTCGTCGCTCAGCCACTGTTGCGACCAGTTATAACACCAGTCTGGACGGCATTGGCTGGGAGGATGTAGAAGCCATTGCACATTTATCCCTGTCTCATATGAGACCCCAGCTCGAAGTGACCACCGGAGAAAGCACCCACGAAGTGAACGATCTGTCGTTGCGACTTGGCATAGTGACAAATCAATGGGAATTGACTCTATTCGGTGAAAACCTGCTGGATCAGGATAAACCTTCAGCACTGAGTAACTATACGGAAGCGCCACAACAGCGCCTTTATCCCCGAAAAATTGGCCTGAACGCTAAGTATCAATTCTAAACCCTACCACTAACTGGCAGTTGCACCCGTCATTCACGGGTGCAACAGACCGGTTCTCTTTTAAAAATAAAATCAATTACACAAAACCTATTCAATACGTGACAGTGAGGTACTTATGCGCGAAGCAGTGATCGTCTCTACGGCAAGAACCGGGATGGCGAAATCAGTCAAAGGCAGTTTTAACAACACGCACCCGATAGAGTTGGCGGGCCATACCCTGAAGCATGCCATCGCCCGCGCCGGTATCGCACCGGAGCAGATTGAGGATGTGATTCTGGGCAGCGGCATGCCCGAAGGTGCCACCGGCTTTAATATAGCGCGCAACGCCGCAATTAAAGCCGGCTGCCCGGTAACCACTTCTGGCGTTACTGTAAATCGCTATTGTTCTTCCGGTTTACAGGCCATCGCCATGGGGGCGGGGCGTATTCTCAACGAGGGTGTGCCCGCATTGGCGGCTGGCGGTGTGGAATCTATTTCCATGGTACAGCTTTCTGGAAAAATGAACATGCACCAGGCCACCGAAGCCAAACTCTTGGCTGAAAAACCAGCGCTGTGGATGTCCATGCTGGAAACCGCGGAAATCGTGGCTGAGCGTTACGGTATCAGCCGCGAAGCCCAGGATGAATACGCACTGCAAAGCCAAATGCGCACAGCGGCCGCCCAACAAGCCGGATTATTTGATGATGAAATAGTGCCCCTAGAAGTTGAATGGGCAAGATTTGATAAAGCCAGCGGTAAAACCGAGCGGGTTAAACAGCTGGTGAGCAAAGACGAGTGCAATCGCCCGCAAACCACACTGGAATCACTGGCGGCGCTCGAGCCTGTTTTTCGAGATGGCATGAGCATCAAACAGGGTAAATTTATCACTGCCGGCAACGCCAGTCAGCAATCTGACGGCGCCAGTACCCTGATTATGATGGAGGCGAGTGAAGCGGCGCGCCAAAATATTAAACCTCTGGGCGCCTTCCGCGGCTTTGCCTCGGCCGGCTGCGAACCCGATGAAATGGGCATAGGCCCAGTGTTTGCTGTGCCACGCCTATTAGAGCGCGCAGGCCTCAGCATCGACGACATCGGCCTGTGGGAATTAAACG
>Ga0105358_10001668_pt1 | contig 11835 bp, 15 predicted proteins | sample GOMGulsemesocosm_5_FD_83509 | JGI IMG/M metagenome (GOLD analysis project Ga0105358, IMG submission 83509) | Methane-oxidizing microbial communities from mesocosms in the Gulf of Mexico - GOM15C Gulf of Mexico | ecosystem: Environmental > Aquatic > Marine > Cold seeps | place: Gulf of Mexico...
GCATCCGCGATTACAACTGAGTGAGCGCCACTAGCAGCTTCTTGAACTTCAGCAACAATTGCTTTTTTGTCATCAAGATTGATAGCCATTGGCTTTAACTCCTGGTTCAAACCGGTATAAAGTACCGGTATTTACAATCCCTAACTGACAATAATTTATCAATTAGGCCATTACGGCGAGGACCAGAATGTAAGGAAATATCTGGGTAATCACCATCTACGTAGGAGATTAAGCAAAACAAAGTGTTTAATAATTCAATAGCGAGTTTCGAGACCCGATACGGAAACTATTTAACCTTGATTTACACCTACGGTCTTGGACGGGGGTTGCTTGTTTTATTAAGACTTTACAGTCAAATAAAGCTAACAACTCCTACCAAAATTTACAGGGGCAAAATTATAGTTCATAATCTACCCACTGTAAAGGTTCAATACTTAAAGCTTTACTTTTTCTACAGTTGTGCTTGCGTTAAGCTTGCTTGACTAACAACAACGCCAGCACCCATAGTAGTAGAAATAGAAACTTTCTTAAGATATTGACCTTTAGCATTTGCTGGTTTTGCTTTTTTAAGCGCTTCTAACAAAAACTCTAAGTTTTCTTGCAATTGTGCAGGTTCGAAATCGGCTTTGCCAATAGTAGTATGAATAATACCGTTTTTGTCATTGCGATAACGTACTTGACCAGACTTAGCATTTTTTACCGCGCCAGCTACGTCAGGAGTTACTGTACCCACTTTAGGGTTAGGCATTAAACCACGTGGGCCTAAGATTTGACCTAGTTGACCAACAACACGCATTGCATCCGGAGAAGCAATTACAACATCGAAGTTCATTTCGCCAGCTTTTACCTGCTCAGCTAAATCTTCCATACCGACAATATCAGCACCCGCTTCTTTAGCTTTTTCTGCGTTTGCACCTTGGGTAAATACAGCAACACGTACTTCACGACCAGTACCATTTGGTAATACTGCTGCGCCACGAACGTTTTGATCTGATTTACGAGCATCGATACCAAGGTTTACAGCAACATCTACGCTTTCACGGAAGTTTGCTGTTGCAAATTCTTTTAATAAAGAAACCGCTTCACTAATATCATATTCTTTTGTTACGTCTACTTTTTCACGGATAAGACGAGCGCGTTTTGTTAATTTAGTCATTGATTAGTCCTCTACCACTAAACCCATTGAACGAGCAGAGCCCGCAATGGTACGCACTGCAGCTTCTAATGAGCCTGCAGTTAAATCAGGTTCTTTAATCTTAACAATTTCTTCAAGTTGAGCTGTAGTTACAGTGCCAACTTTTTCAGTGTTAGGACGACCAGAGCCGCTTTTTACGCCAGCTGCTTTTTTCAATAAATACGATGCAGGTGGAGTTTTAGTTTCGAAAGTAAACGAACGGTCATTATAAACAGTAATAACTACTGGAACCGGAGCGCCTTTTTCTAAAGAATCTGTTTTTGCGTTAAACGCTTTACAGAATTCCATAATGTTAACACCATGTTGACCTAATGCAGGGCCAACTGGAGGTGACGGGTTAGCTGCACCAGCAGCTACTTGTAGCTTGATTAGAGCTTGGACTTTTTTAGCCATTTTAAAATACCTTTATTGTGGGTTGTTAACGCTAATCACCGTGTTAGCAGTTTTCGCTTCCCTGTTTACTAAAACATCTTTTTATAATGATAATATTTAAAAAGATGACTTTAGGCCACGCTAAAAAAACGCGGTAGCGGATTATATATTAACCAAGTAGTGAATTTCAAGATTTTTATTCTAAAGAGTGACATTTGATCTAGCGTGGGCCTAGTGAGGATAAAATGATTTTAAATAAAACTTAATTCATTTGAACTTCACCAGTAAATTATGAGGCTTATTTAACGCGTTAATTACCCGGGATTAAGTATTAAGTGACTTGATCACGTTAACTATTTTGAGTTAACTGTTTTTGCGCATATTCAAACTTTAATCGATATTCTATTAGCTGCTGTTCTAATTCACTAGTTCTCTCAATAAAACCCTCTTTTTGTTGATTGATTTGGGTGATCATATCGTTATTTTCATCACGTAAGTATTTAATCGTTTCTCTGACTTGATCATTATCTTTTTCTTGTTTTTCACGATTAGTATTAAATCGGTTAAGTATATTTTCATATCCTTCTTGCGCTAACGTCACCTGAGACTTTAACGCAGAGACTTCTTTTTGGTACAACTTGATATCAGCTTTCTCAGTTATCAAGCTACTTGTTAATTCTTGACTTTTTATTTCTAATTGATTAATTTTTTGCTGCGATGCTTTTTGAGCTTGCTGATGTTGCTTTTCCTGCACATCATTTTCTTTTTTATCGGTTAATTGTTGCTGTTTTATTTGTGACTGTTCATTATTAAGTTGCTTTATCACCTGTTTAAAATCTTGCCCTTCTTTCCTTTTCAGCTTGATTTCCTCCTCAAAATCGAACATTTGTACTTGTTGGTCAGCAATTACTTTATGTTGGCTTTCTTCATTTATTTGATAATGCTGTAGTTGTTCGTTTAGTTGAGATGATTTTTGCTTAAAGCTATTTACTTGTTGTTGGTGTTGCGCTTGAGTGTGTGCTAAATCACTCACAGTAGCATTTAAACGTTCGTTTAAACTCTGATATTGCTCTGTAGATGCAGCTAAACTTTCATTCAACACCACAATTTCTTGGTGCTTATTCAATAATTCTTTTTCATTAGAGACTATTTGATTTTGTGATTGTTGAATATTCGCTTTAGCCTGATTTTGTTCATGGTGTAATTGATTTCTTTGCTCAGACAGCTCTTGTTCTAGATTTTCTATGGTTTGACTTAACTCTGCCGTTTTCTCATTTAATTCAGTTTTTAAACTTTGCTGTTCACTAGATAATGTTTGTTGTTCTTGCACTAATGCAGATTTGAGCAGTCTATTTTCATGCTCTAAGCGTTCAATAGTTTCTGTGAAATTAATACTAGTTTGCGTCAATTCAACTTGATAGTTTAACTTTCTGCCCTCTTGTTTATCTTTTTCATCTGCTAACTGTTGCTTTATTTTTATATTTTCTTGCGATAACTGGGCAATTTTTGTCGTTGAGTCCGTATCACGTTTTTTTAGAGTAACGTCATTACTCGCTTGTTTAGTTCGTTCGTTGTCTAACTGCTTTTTTAACAAACTCGTATTTTGTTCTAATTGATGGGTTTGTTCAGACAAACTCTTATTTTTTTCAGTTAGCTCATTTTGGCTAGTTTGATAATCATGCTGTAAAGCAAGATAAACAGGATCTTCCTTTATGTCGATTTTTTTAGCCGATTCTTTTTTCGTAACTGTACATATAAGCTGAGTTAGCTTTTCTTCTATTTGAATATAAACATCACTCGCTAGGCTTTGTATCTGCTCTTCGACTTCATTGGAAAGCATTTTTTTTTCAGCCATTATATTTCCACTATCAATAACCCTTACAATTAAATTAGCATAAGAAAGCCCCTACCGAAATAAACAATTACTTTTATTTTTTGTTTAAAAGGAATAAGGAGTAACCTGGCCACCTGCCCTAACTAACATTTCTAAGTGGTCATGTGGTTTTGCACCGACGAACAAATGAAAACGAAAGTTATTCAACTAAAAGTATAAAATCATTAGCACATATCAAGATTGCGGAGTAAAATGGATATACTTGAGTAAAACACTCAGGTATATTCATTTAAAAAAGAACTTTTTGTAAGAACAATGAGAGCCCTGATTATGATCACTATTTCACCTACTGCCCAAGAACACTTTGCTAAGCTGCTATCTCAACAAGCAGAGGGTACACATATTCGTGTATTTGTTGTAAACCCAGGTACAGCTAAAGCTGAATGTGGCGTTTCGTACTGCCCTGCTGATGCAGTAGAGCCCGATGATATTACGTTATCTTTTGAAGGTTTTTCTGCCATGATTGATGCAGACAGTAAAAACTTCTTAGAAGAGGCCGAAATTGATTTTGTTACTGATCAAATGGGTTCACAACTTACCTTAAAAGCACCGAACGCTAAGTTACCTAAAGTAGCTGATGACGCTCCGCTTTTTGAACGTGTACATTATTTTCTTCAAGCAGAAGTCAACCCTCAGCTAGCAGGACATGGCGGTGAATGTACCTTAATTGAAATAACCGATGATGGTTATGTAGTATTGCAATTTGGTGGCGGCTGTAATGGTTGTAGTCAAATTGATGTTACCGTTAAAGATGGTATTGAAAAACAATTAATTGAACTAATGGGTAATGAAATTAAAGGTGTGAAAGATGTAACAGATCATGAACGCGGTGAACATTCATATTATTAATCATCCTTTGACCACCCGCCTAACAAAGTAGTTTTCATGAATAGTTTTCTTGTTAAATTAGGTCAAGATCCAAAGCGTAGTTTAACTATTTTTTTACGCGGACTTGGCCTTTTTGTTATAGGCTTAATGTTTATCGCTATTGGTTATTTTTATCATCATATTTGGCAAATAATCGGTCTTATTATTCTCGCATTTTCTTGTGTAATAGCTGCCTGGGGTTACTTAGGTATTTTTGCTAATCGTTGGTTTAACATTTTAAATCGACATGGTATTAATAAAAACAGTACCAATAATAGAAGGTAACCTATTTAATGATTTGCTTAATTCAAAAATACTGGCTTCAGATCACCTTAATTCTACTCGTTAGTATTGCGGCGTTATCCCTTTGGCCTGTAGCCTATTTACCAAGCGTGCCGGGCACAGATAAAAGTCACCACTTTATCGCTTACACCGCTTTAATGTTACCTACGGCATTACGCCAACCTAAACATTGGTTAATGATTACTTTTGCATTTCTTGCTTTTAGTGGTGCAATAGAATTAATACAACCCTATGTGAACCGTTATGGGGAGTGGTTAGACATGGCTGCGAATACTTTTGGCTTAGTCTGTGGCTTTAGCTTAGCTAAAATAATAATATTTTTTACCTTTAAAAAAAATACACCTCTTCAATAAAATCACACAGTAACTTGACTATTATCAATCTAATTTTTTATTAACTGACTATAATAATCTTTAGCGTTCGTAATTATTACTCATCAATTAATGGTCTCATTATGCAAGAAGTTCGATATCCACCTCAACGTTTATGGCAAAAAATTATCGCTATTATGGCTAAACTCAGCTTTGCCTTTGCCGCCATTGGTGTTGTACTTACACTAATTTATGCTGGTGATGTCAACGATGCCAATAAAGCTTCTATGGGCGCCACTACCTTTATCTTATATGCTATTGGCTTGGTGTTAAGTGTTATTGGAAGTACCAGTATTCCAAGCTTAAAGCCTGATCAGGATTAGTTTTTCTTATAACATTGTTTATGTTAGGTTACTTTCTATATTGATATTCCTCAATAAGAAGTGTTTCCTATTAACGCAAAAGACGCTATTTTATAGCGTCGCTATCATAAGAGAAAACCTCATGAGAGCTAACCTTTTCGTAATCTTTTTATTTTTATTTCACTTTTCCAGTTTCGGCGCAGTAGTTTTACAATACCACCATGTCAGCGATACTACTCCCAAAAGTACAAGTATCACACCTGAGCAATTTGCGGTACATCTGAAGTATCTACAAGAAAACAGCTTTAATGTAGTTCCGCTATCACAACTAATCAATAACATAAAAAATCAACAGCCTTTAAAAAACAAAACCGTTGCCATTACTTTTGATGACGCTTATGTCGATATATTAACCAATGCTAAACCTTTACTCGACGATTATAAATACCCCTACACTATTTTCGTTAACCCTAGCATTATCAACCGTAATGAAGACGCTCATGTTAAAGGAAAAAATTCACATTATCTCTCATGGGCGCAATTAAAAGCGTTAGGAGATGAAGGCGTAATCATTGCAAATCATGGCTTTGAACATGATTCATTAACAAGAATTACAGGCGACTTATCTCAGGAGCAATGGCTAGCACAACAGACGGTATTACTATTAAAAGCGGAATCCATTATTAAAGAAAAAACTGGACAAAGTTGGCATTACTTTGCTTACCCTTACGGTGAATATAGCCCTGAAATACAACGTTGGATTAATAAAAATAATTTTATTGGCTTCTCTCAACAATCGGGTGCAATCGGTTTAAATACAGATTTAACAAATGTCCCCCGCTTTCCCGCCTCTATGCCTTATGACAAAATTTCAGGTTTACGAGATAAACTCAATTCATTACCCTTCAACATTAAATTACAAGGTGAGCAAGCTAATACTATTTTTAAATTCAAGCAAATTAAAAGTATTACTTTCAATGTAGAAACTGACGATTTTTATAAATCTGGGTTACATTGTTATATATCAGGATTAGGTAAACAGAAAATTGCTTGGCAAGGTGATAGTAGCTTCACTATTAATTTTAGTGATAACTTACCTATCGGGCGAGTACGTTGTAACTGTACAGCGGCAAGTATCAGTAAGCCGGGCCGCTATTATTGGTATTCAAAACCATGGTTTATTTTAAACACAAATCGTCAGTGGTATCACTTATAACTTCTTTAGCCATGCCACATCAAAATGCAGAATTTAGCGAGAATTAATAGGCATTTAATCAAAGTTAAGTATAGTATAATTAGGTATAATCTAATATAAACTCATTATAGAAAAATTTATGTTTGCGCTACTAATCTACCGAATAATATTACTATTTTTTTTACCTATTGTATTATTGACATTATTATTTCGTTCCATCAGTAACCCGCAATACCGCCAACGACTGAGTGAGCGTTTAGGCTTTATTCCAAAACCATACAAAAAAAATGGTATTATTGTACATGCGGCTAGTGTTGGTGAAGTCATTGCCCTAACGCCTTTTATTGAACAGCTATTACAAACTTACCCTAAACTACCAATAACATTAACCACCTTTACTCCAACGGGCTCAGCGCAAGTTAAGAAGCAGTTTTCATCACGAGTACAACATTGTTTTTTACCTTTAGATATTCTCCCTTTCACACAGAATTTTTTAACTCGATTACAACCTAAGCTTATGATTTTTATGGAAACAGAGCTGTGGCCAAACCTAATTAATCAATGTGCTAAAAAACAGATAAAACTTTTATTAATTAATGGTAGATTGTCTGCTAATTCAATGAAAAGCTATAAGAAAATAAGCTCACTGATTACACCAACACTCAATCTGTTTGATAAAATATTATGCCAAAGCCAAGATAATTTAACAAACTTCATCCAACTAGGTGCAAATAATGATCGGTGTTCTGTATCTGGCAACCTTAAATTTGATATCAGTATCAATACTAATATCTTAGACAAACAAGCTCAGTTAACAACATTATTGCCCGAACAAAGGCAGATTTGGTTAGTAGCAAGCACCCACCAAGGGGACGAAGAGATTGCTTTGACTGCATTAAAACAAATTAAAGCTCTCTTCCCAACACTACTTTTAGTACTAGTACCTAGACACCCAGAACGTTTTAATTCAGTAGCAAGACTTTGTCAAAATTACGGCTTCTCACTGGTTAAACGTAGTGAGAATAAACCTGTAGAGACACAAGATATCTGGCTGCTTGATACCCTAGGTGAATTAATGGCCGCTTATTCCTTAGCTGACATTGTCACCATGGGGGGCAGTTTTAGTCATATTGGTGGGCACAACCCGTTAGAGCCAGCCTTATTTAAAAAACCCATTGTGGTTGGTAGTGATATGAGTAATTTTACTGATGTTCTATCACAATTAAAGCAATATCAGGGCATAGTGCAACTACCCGAAAGTCAAACCAGTATAGGGCAATCATCTCAACTAGCTAAAATAATTATTAAGTTACTACAAGATCCACCCAAAGCAAAATTGTTAGGCAAACAAGCCCATCAGGTTGTGATGAATAATCAAGGAGCGAGTGTTCGTACATTGTCACATGTACAGGATTTAATGTTATGAAAAACGACTCACGGATAAAAATATTTCAACAAGGTAAAAGCTACTGTCTTTATGATAGCCATGAAATTAATTCATTTGACCCCAACATGCTCGATGTTAGCTATTGGCAAAAAAATAGTGCTATCGCGGGCTCTGCACAAGGCCGCGGTACTACTTGGTTTGTTGACCATACTAATGAAACAAGCAAGCAAACAAAGCATTGGGTGTTACGCCATTTTTATCGAGGCGGCTTAATCGGTAAAATAATCAATGATAGTTATTGGTTTACCTCACAAAAAAATACCCGAGCAGCACTTGAATTTTATTTACTAGGCTATATGCAAAAGTTGGCACTACCTGCACCCAAGCCCGTTGCTTTTCGAGTAATTCGCCACGGTTTTTTTTATCGTGCTGATTTACTGAGTAGCCGTATTGAAGATGCACAAGATTTGGTTGCATTATTATCCAAACAAGCTTTATCAACAACAATGTGGAAGAAAGTAGGCTTAACAATTAAACACTTCCATGATAATAATATTTACCACCATGATTTAAATGCACATAATATTTTAATAGATAAAAATAACAATGTTTTTTTAATCGATTTTGATCGCGGAGAAGTCAGGAAAAATAATCAAGTGAATTGGCAACAAGCTAATATGGCAAGGTTACAACGCTCTTTTTTAAAAGAGCTAAATAAACTCCCTAACTTTCATTGGCAACCTGATAATTGGCAAATACTACTTAAAGGCTATCTTAGTCATTAATTAACAATGCATTACTCAAATAGTCTGACACTCGCATTTTGAGATAACTTTGAATGTTTAAAAATAGAGTTAATGGTTTTTATACTGTGCTTAATGCATCCTGATAGCGTTGTTGATACATATCCCGTGCCTTAAGTAATTCTGGCAGTGAGGCCTTTGTAGTATAGGGGCGTAAAATAACTAATATCTTCAATACACCTTGAAAAAACACAGAATCATTAATTTCATTTACAATGTTTTGTGTTTGATAAAAGCTTAGCCAAAATGTATTGATAAGCCGTAAAATACTCACCATATCAACTAGCTCCTCATCCTCAAAATTTATAATATTTTCAGTTCGTAGTGATGTGAGTAACTGGCTAACCCGGTCAGCGATAGCGTGCTGTACCTCTACATATTTTTCACGAAGACTTGGGTTTTTATCAAGTAAAACTGGAAGATTGCTATAAAAAAAGCGAAATTTCATCGTTATTTGAAATACAGCATCCATGTATAAAATAATGGTATCAAGTGGCTTAACTTTAGTACTTACTTTTGGGAAGGTCTCAAGAAGTAAACTACCCGCATACTCTTCATATATTGATAAAATAACGTCTTCTTTATTACGAAAATGATAATACAAATTACCCGGGCTTATACTTAAATGTGCTGCGATATGGTTCGTAGTAACATTTCGCTCTCCTTGCTCATTAAACAATGTAATACTCGCTTGAATTATCTTATCACGGGTTTTCATATTTCTACTTCTTTTGCGTTAATGAGTATACCCAAGCAACATCAGGATTCACTTGGGTATAATCTAAAAATTAATCAATCATAAGTTCTCTTATCATACTACCAAAATTCATAAATATTAAAGTATTTTGAGTAAATACTTTAATATTTAATGATTTTTTAAATATCTCTCTTGTCAAAATATTACCTAAGCTATTACAATGTCAATAAGAATAACAATAGCCACTAAGGTTGTGCCTAAATTATGATTATAAAAGCAATTTATCCTGGTACCTTTGATCCTGTTACAAATGGACACTCTGACTTAATAATTCGAGCTAGTCTATTATTTAGCGAAGTTATTATTGGCGTAGCTTCTAACCCAAGTAAAAAACCTCATTTTTCTCTTAAAAAAAGAGTCGAAATGATTGAGGAAATCACCAAGGAGTTAGACAATGTCACTGTTATTGGTTTTAGTGGCTTACTAGTGGATTTTGCTAAAGCCAATCAGGCTAAGGTGTTGATACGTGGTTTACGCGCAGTGTCTGATTTTGAATATGAATTTCAATTAGCGAATATGAATAGGCGGTTATCACCTGACTTAGAAAGTGTTTTTTTAACACCTTCTGAAGGTAATTCTTTTATTTCATCAACTTTAGTAAAAGAAGTGTCTTTTCATAATGGCGATGTCAGTCAATTTGTTCACCCTTCAATTAAAGCGGCACTTGAACAAAAACCAAGCTGAATTAGATCTTCTGACAATGAGGGCAATACACTGAACTACGGCTTGATTGTCTAATTTCTAACAACGTCTCTTTACAGACCAAACAAGCTTGGCCTGAGCGACCATAAACAAAAAGTGATTGGGCAAAGTATCCAGGACGACCATCTGCTTGGGTGAAATCTTTCAAGGTTGTGCCCCCTTGTTCAATCGCAGCACTTAATACTTGTTTAATAATATCTGTTAAGTTATTAAAACGTTGCTCGCTGATATCTCCCACTTTTGCAATTGGTAATATGCCCGCTTTAAACAAGGCTTCATTCGCATATATATTTCCCACTCCAACCACAATATGGTTGTTCATTAAAAAAGTTTTTATTGGCACTTTTCTATTTTTAGCTTTATTGAATAAATACCCATGCTGAAAATTCTCACTTAACGGCTCAGGACCTAGCTTACTTAATAAGCCTTGTGTATCTTGATGTCCTTCAAGCCAAAGTACTGCGCCAAATCGACGCGGATCATTCAACCGCAATGTTGTGCCATTTTCAAAAATCAACTCAAAGTGATCATGTTTAGCAACGGGTGTACTTTGGTTAATCACTCGAATAGTGCCAGACATGCCTAAATGTAAAAGCAAAGTACCGGTAGAAAAGCGCACTAATAAATACTTAGCCCTTCGATCTACAGCTTTCACGCTTTGTCCAACAATACACTGTACATCCTCAGGAATAGGCCAACGCAATCGAGCATTACGCACAATGACCTTACTTACTTTATTGTCAATAATGTGAGGGATAATGCCTAAACGACATACTTCTACTTCAGGTAATTCTGGCATAATATTATTTATGTGCCTATGCACTTAGCTCAAAAAAACAGCTTATATCCACTGTAGGGGAATATTTATTGCCCTTTGTCGGACTAACGTCCAACCTACATGGTCATGTTTATTTATTGGGAATTAGTTGATGAGCGACTGCTTTAGGTAAAGCTAACCACAACTTGTTTTGTAAATTGAATACCAATAATTGATCAACTAGAGGATAAAGCATATAGCCTAACTCATCCTTGTTTGTCGCTGTGTTAATTAATACCTCAATACCTTGTAGCCCTTCAACGAGTATATCATCAGCTTGTACCAAACCGCTGCTCTGTTGCCATGCTAACATCATTTGCTCAATTTGTTGATTGCTTAAGTCTACGAATAAACCCTGACTAGTCATTTGCCATGCTCTGCCAACACGTTCAAATATTAACTGACGCTTGTCGGCAAAGTTAATAACTAATGTTAGTATGACACTATGTTCAGGTAAAAGATGTTTATCACTATCGCTCTCTCCTTCAGGAAATAACCGTTTATTGGTGGCGTTTATGAGTAAAATAATAATCATTACTGAAAAAATAATGACATTATTCCAACCTGTTCGAGATAGTTTCATAAGTTAATAGACTTAGCGTAGGTAAATAGATTTATAGTGTCTGTATTTCTTTATCATACTGAATTTTTGACAATAAAAAACCCGGTAAATACCGGGTTTTTAATAGAAGTTAAAGTTAATTACTTAATTTTAGCTTCTTTATAGATTACGTGCTTACGAATGGTTGGATCAAATTTTTTGATTTCCATTTTTTCAGGCATAGTCTTTTTATTCTTATCAGTAGTATAAAAATGACCAGTACCGGCACTAGAAACTAAACGAATTTTATCGCGCATAATAATTCCTTA